>ERZ808246.22-NODE-22-length-136060-cov-53.466431_pt1 | contig 136060 bp, 134 predicted proteins | sample MGYA00521083_ERZ808246 | MGnify/ENA primary metagenome ERZ808246 (study PRJEB31516, sample SAMN03275577) | gut metagenome | biome: mammalia-associated habitat; material: feces | host: Papio cynocephalus | place: Kenya | collected 2012-07-07 ... | reverse complement strand
GAGGGTACCAGGATTCCAGGTGTTGATTTTCCCAGAACTATTTGCTTCAATCGACGGTTTGTTTTGTACTACGGACCAATCGGTCTCCGGGTGAAGGACATTGCCGCTGGCGTCCTTCAATCTAACTTTAATAGTTGACATATTTTTTCCTCCTTTTTGTGAATAAAATATGAATTTTATCTCCAGAAATTATTATATATCCTATATATAATAAAATCAAGAGTAGATAATTAGAAATTCAAATGATTTTTTATAAAGCAAAATCAGCCATTATTCAATCACATCGTAATTTATGAGGTCTTTGCTCGCGATTTCGGTGACTTTGGCAGTCGCGGCATTTGCCGCTGCTGTGGCCTCGTCGGCTTTTCTTATCGCCTCATTGGCGGCATTCAAAGAAGCCTCGGCCTTGTCTTCCATCAGTCCTACGTCGTTTGTCAATTCATCCATTTTAAGATTAAATTGTTTTATGAATCCTTCAAAATCGCTTTGTGAAAAGAACATTGTTCCCAAACTTCCGAGAACCGCTATAGCGGCATCTAGCTGATCGCCGCTGTATTTACTAACGTAATTTTTTGTCTCTGCCATAATTTACCTCCTTAACTAACGGGACAGAAAAGGTATGTTGTCTAAACTCGTCAGGGACAGGCTCATGGTTCCTGAATAGTCCAAAGGGCAAGACACGCTTTGTATCAAGAAACGTTTGGACGTCATTTCGAAAAAGGGGTTGGTGACGGAGACAAGATTGTTTACCGTAACCAATGGGTTAAAGGCTATATTGAAACTCACCGAGCTCTTCATCATCAACACTTTTCTCAATTCATATTCAGCTCTTTCCTTAGCCAAAACATCAGAGGTTATATTTGAATCATTGATAACCGAACCCGTGTGATACCCAATTCTCTGATAACAAAGCGGGGATTTCGGATCGTCATTCACTGCAACAGCCTTATAAACTCCAGATGACGATGAATTGGAAGAACCCGTGACAATGACTTTATTCACAATCGAAGAAAAATCGATGTCAAAGCTCAAAGAGTCATAGTCGCCTTTTTCCGCTTCCACCTCACACAATAATGGCTTATCGTTATCGCTCGTTGTTTCGGCCGTGGGAATAAAAGTCAGATTACCTTGAGAATTATAAAAAACTTCGGAAGAAAGCTGTGTCCCTAATTCTAAAAGGATGCTACCATATGTATCCCCGGCGCTTTTTGAAATACTGGATTGTACGGTTTTCCCCTGAAAATTTGCGTTATATATTATAGACCTCTGATCAAGGGGAAATCCATTACCCGGGTCCGTAACCAGAATACTGTTAATCACATCCCGAATCTTTGCCCCTATTGAGATTTCTGTCGTATCATCTAATACCCCTGTCTTTCCTTCAAAAAGCATAAATTTATCGCCAGCAGTAATTTGAGTTATTTTATTCCCGTTGCTATCTTCGGAACAATTGGCCTTTGTGATAACAAAAACACCTTTCTCCACCCAAATAGTGGTACCCAGATAATTTTGCACTCCTAAATCGAGACGAAGTCTCGTCCCCTCCCATAATTTGTTAATACCGACAAGATATTTCCCGTCATCATTAGTCAAAGAAAAGCTAAGCGACCGTCTTTGCCCATCTTGATAGTTTTCGCTGTAAGACCCGCCAGACTGTATGTCTTCAGGAGGGATCTCGTAATTTATGGTCTCGTCTGGATAAAGTACAAAGATTCTGTATCTTGGGATTATATTAGGAGCTTTTACCGCCTCCAAAATTTGAGAAGCGGTGAAGGCGGAAGACATAGATTCTTCCGCTCCGCCTTCTCTCTCTACGTATAATATTTCTCCGCTGGCGAGACTGAGTTTAAGATTATTCATAATTCGAGTCCTCCTGCCACTCGTCGGAACAAACCCCACTGAAATCGGCTTGGTCTTGTCTCGCATAAATTATTACGTCACTCGTATCCGCAACTTGACGCCATGAAAAATTTATTGTGTCAGGCTTGATTGAAATCGCTTCGTTCGTCGTCGTTGTTCCATCCATTATTTGGACTATCCAGCTCTGCCCTTTAGTATCTCTCAACAACTTTGGTGTTCCAGTCGCAACCAAATCTCTCCATTTTTCTACCATAAAAGCTTTCTCGTTTGTGGACAATGGGACATTTTTAGAAGCCGGTGTCCTTTCGATGTATCCAACCTTTGACAAAGGTATTATCTCACTGCCTAAATAACAAGAAACTGCCCCGCTGAGGAAATTCTTCCTCCCGATTCCTATTTTCGGATATTGTCCCAAAGTGCTAAACTCATTTTTAGAGATATTTTGCGTCAAAGACCCGTTTTCCACCTGGTACTTGAACATCCATATATTATCAGTATCGACGACATAAGTATCAATATCCATACCGATTTGGGAGTCTTCTTGGGTTGGAATCAAATTGACAATGCTCCAATATTGCAGAACGCTTTTAACTGGTTTAGACAGCCGACTCAAAAACGGTCTCCAGCCATTGTCTTGGTCATAATTTGATGTTCCTTCTTCGGTCTTACCAGTATTAGCATAAATATATGGGACCCTAAGCATTGATGCAGAATAATCCCCAGGGAAAATGACATATTGATACGAATAACCGCTCTTAATATTGAAATCAAGCAAGTTAATCGTAGAAGATGCTTCCACCGCTCTTAGATTAAGAACAACTGGGTCCCATTTGTTACCGATCAATATTTTCTCTTCCTTTTGCCCATTGACATATCGATATAGCTTTTTATACTCCCTTCTAAAAATGGAAAATTCTTTTAAATATGAGAAATCATTGCTTGTCGAAGGCTGGGAAAAAGAATCAATAAACTTTGGAGAAATCGAAATTTTCACACATTCTTTTTGATAATCCATGGTTGCTTTAAAAGATTTAATACAATAATCAAAGGCTTTGGAGGGCGCCTTATATTCAAAAAGCCTTTTCTCTGATTCGGTAACTCCGTTTTCGTCGGTGATATATAACGTCACAAGATATATATTAGAGAAAAGAGACTTTCCCCCGATGCCTATAATATTATTGGAATTATCGGAATTTTCCAAATTGTCCAACAAGCCATAAAAGACCACATTAATCTTTTTGTCATGCTTGTTCCCAGTGTCTTTTATAACAATGGTTTCCTCTATGTGGTCAAAAAGATTCAAGTCCCCCTCTTTGATCCCGTTTGAAATTTGTTCGTTACTAAGGGTACTGTCAAATCGAACTTTTTCCAACACCCAACGATAAGACTCCCACGAAGACCCGTTCCCCTGCTTATATAAGCCATTTAAAGAAAGTTTGTATCCAGATTCGGAAACAGGGGCATAATCAAAAACAAGAAAATTTTCTTTAACTTCCGTGGACGCTTGCCACTTACTTTGTGCTGCTTTCACCAATACATCTGGCATATGCAGATTCTGAAGGCCAGTTTCTCCTGAGCCAATGGCAATCTTTGCAGAATTCTTATAAGCGGCAATAATCGCTTGCCTCATTTTGCTATCTGCAGCTATGTCGTTTATCTTTGATCCAAAACCAAAAGTGAGAGGATTCCCATCTGCGTGCCATGTTTGGTCGTTCGTCGAAAAACTCGGAAAATTAAAAGTGTCTTCTCGGTTGACAACTGATATTCCATCAGACCCGGTCCCGATTTCCAGAGCTTTTGCCGAATAGGACAATTTTCTTAAGGCCTGCTGTGCCGAGCCAGAGAACACGCTCCCGGCATTAAGATCATAGCCCACCTCAACTTCGCCAAACCCACCAGCAGATTCAACTGGATAAACGCTTAATCGCCCATATTCGTCCTCTTTCGTGTAACCATCGTCCAATCCGTCGTTTATAATAAGATAAGGCATCTCCCTAAAATAAAAAGGATTTTCATCGCCTTTCTTATAAAAAGTACATATTTTATAATAATAAGGCTCATCTGGGTCGCTGGAATAACTGCGAAATGGAACCGCGAGCTCTTCATGTTCAACGCTCCATACGGTCCGGTCAACCTTTTGGACCTTCAGATAATCTTTCGGGGCCACATTATTCTTAGTTCTCACAACTTTATTGTCAAATCTCAAAACCATACTAGTATCAAGATTGGTATATTGGCCGATGTAAGTTTTTGTTGTGGTATTTTTTAAAACTTCCGCGCGATTTAAATCTTTAGAATCGGCTGCCATCAATCTGTTATTACCTATCTTACACACTTGCAAACCATTTGTTTTCCCTTGATTGATATAATAATATTCAACTTCTTCTCCCGGAGATTTAACCAATTCTCCGGCATCATGCGGAGTGGTATACAACCGAATATTCCCCGTGCTTTGCTCAATATAGTAATCTCCATTGGACAAAATTACCCCATCGACGGTATCCCCTGACGAAGCGTCCCCAGTTTTAAAATCGCCCAATGCTTTAATTGAATAGTCGTCATTCAGTAATTGCGGGAAAAGTACCACAGACCGCTCTGGGACAAAATACAAAGGCGTCGAGGCATCCTGATCATCCACATATGGTTTCTTTAATAAAGTGCCGCCCGCAGCCGCAGTGGAAGAAAAGTTCTTTCCGCCGTTTTTGTCGCCGCCACTAACATAAATTATTTTACCGATATAATTAGACCATGAAGTATAACCTCCTGCTCTTGTCCAAACGGCCATTTTAGCAGAGTTAATTACCACACCTTGAATCTCATTGATTCCTTCATCTAAAATTTTGTCGTTCTTTTTGCAGTATCTGGTCTTCGTATATAAGGTAAGTGTAAACTCTTGATTTGACTCCTGCTCGGTTTTCTCATGTGTCCACGCAAATGCTGTGGGAATGCCGTCGGTATTATATTTGTCTTCATTGGAATCTCTTTTATAGGTTTTTAGAATAGTGCTCTCTGTAACTTTTCCATTGCCATCAGAAGTATACACCGGCATTTTTACAGATATTGTGTTGTCCGAATCGTCCGCCATTTTGTACACCCCGTTTTCCGTCGGGTCTTTCTGATACATCACTAGCACATATTTGCCATCTTCGCCAACGACGTCATCTATATTTTGAAGGCCACATAGCTCAACGTTGCCAGCGTCATCCCCCTCGGTATAAATATGTTCTTTAACCGAGGCCATATCTACCATGTCAGTGTCCAAAATCGCTTCTGGGTTATTGGAGTGCTTAAAAAATTCAATAGAATTTGCATTTTCAACAACAATCGTACTAGTATCGCTTTCCAAAGGATAAACGTGTCCCAGAGACGAACTATAGGTGTTAATATAGAATCTTGATCCCATGTCGTTTCCATTCGGCGCGATCAGCTGAGCATATGTCTTATACAGGATAACACTGCTGCCATCTTTATTCCTGGGCAGTAAATATTCTTTGCTTGAATTATCATATTTTGCTATCTGTATTCTACTGGGGCACGAGCCAAGGATCTGCCCTTTTTGCAAAACCATATCATACCATTCGGAGACATTAATATTGGAATAATCCATTAATGACCCCGTCACCCCATAAGAAGACTTCTCTGTCCCATCTCCTTGATACAAAGTGATAACCCACTTATACTCCTTCCCAATAGAGAAAGTTATTCTATTGCCCGAAGCATCTCGCCATAGATCTCCCGCATATTCTTTTAGAGTCGAATCTGCGGTATAAACGTGATCATGGTACGCCCCTCGCGTTATCACGCAAGCAACATCCGCGGCTTTATCGATGTCACAGTCTTTGGCTATGCTCCAAGAGCCGTCCTCATAACACAAATGACCAATAAAAAATTCATTACCAGCATCAGACGTTTTATAGAACAAAACCGTTTGATACGGCCTCAATTTAGAGTCTCCATTGAGCTTGCCTGTAAAAAATCCCAAATCATCTTGGATAGCCTGGCCACTCTCATTCTTGTTATAATAATAATGTTCGTCGCCGTGTTTAATCCAATTAGACGAATTTTCGGGCGTTTTATAATCCTCAGACTTCTCCCCCACGTTTCGAATCAAATACTCAGCCCGATAACGGGGTTGATAGTAAATCGCATTTGTTGAACTGGTCACCCTGCCCTTTTGATTTTGAAAAAAAGGCAGATTCAAATAAGAACCATTCACCCCGCTATTGGTCAGATACTCTTGAGAGGGAAGTTTGATTTTGGTCGTCCCATCTTCTTCTACCATGACAAGATTCCCATTGTCATCCCTTGGCAATACGCCTCCATAAGACAATTCGCTGATTGGGGAGATGTTCCAATCTTTCTTATGATAAACGCTTTCCGTAGAAGAAGGATCGTAATATGGGAATATCATTTTATTATTTTCGTCGTAAATAGTAATTCTGTAACCAGTGATTTTCTTGTTTGAGCTATCCACTTTGCAAGTGATCCACTGGGTCTCCCCCGGCGCGACGCGTATGTCGCAGCTCCCGAGGAAAGGATAGCAATACGTTGCTTTGTATACTGCCATTTTTGTGCCTCCTTTGATAAATCAATAGCTCGAACAAAAAAATCAGCATTCCCAAAGGGAGCTAATCCTCTGGGAATGCGTCTTACTTCAATACGCCCATTTATTATAATCGTAAAGGGCGCCTCTTTCTTCCAATAGCTGGAAGACCTCCTGGTTTCCCTGTGCCGGGGTTTTCCCGGTGCTCGACCAGTGGTCGGACCACCTAATTCCATATCTGAAATAATTGCGTTCAACAGGCCAGACCTCCGTCTGATGTTCAAGGACCTCCTTGAACTTTTTCAAAACCAACGGAGCAAAGCCTTCTGCAGCCTCAAGAAATTCAGAGTCTATTTTAAAATACTCGTGTCTCTTTTTCTTAAGCCAAATAGCCATGTATTTCAATCCGGAGAAACAGATCCCCATGATCACGCCGAATTCGTTAATGGTCATCGAACTTGAACCGTCGAATTTTATCTCGCGGCCAAGAAATTCTCTGGGAGTCATATTGAGCGCCTGATACTTCGCTCCCTGAATAGCCCAGTCGAGCAAAGTGTCATACCAGATACTCTCTTTACCGTTCTTTATATAAGAGCAAAAATAAAGGAGAGGATGGCTGGTATCTGCCTCGCAATTTGGGAACCCGGGGTTCGTGCAGAATCTTCCCTCATAAATAGTATAATTGCTGGAAGAAAGCTGCGTGTTTTTTATCATGATGGAATATATCTTTTCTCTAGGAAAATACAGAGCACGAGCTATATCCCCGTCTTTGCGAAGCCATCGAATAAAGTAGTCTTCTTCGAAACAATCGGGGGCGAACAAATTAGTGTGGCAGAAGTCGATATTGCTCAACCCCTCACACCCAACGAAGGCTCTGTTCCCTATCTTTCTCATTGTTGACGGAAAGGAAACAGATCTCAGCTCTTTGTGCCCTTCAAAAGCAGAAGAGGCGATTTCGGTCGCCCCTTCTTTAATCCATAAAATAGGAGGAAGCTCTATTCCACCGAACGCTTCCTGTCCGATCACCGTCGCGCCTTCTGGGAGCCTAAGCTCCAAGATGTCGTCTTTTACATCATCTTTTTCGAGGAGCACTTTTGTGACAGTGCCGTTTTGGATATCAAATTTCATATTCGCTTCCTCCTTGTTTTCTGATATATTATAAACTATTCAGAGCGTTTGTCAATCTTTAATGCCTGTTGTTTCTGGTAAGAGCCGCAACTTGCTGCAATTGCTGCACGAACGAGTCGACGTTGAATCCGCTGTCCGCATCGACCGTCATCTGGACGGTATTGATGCTGACAGAATTGTCAATGGAGTTGTCGGCAGCCGTTCCGGAAATACCCATGCCAAGCAAGGTCTGCCTCTGCAAGGCGCTAAGTAAGTCCGGTGCATAATTCCCGAGGTTCCACAAATTTGAGGTAATGTCTGCCGGGACAATCCCAGAGTGTGAAGGCAAAGCTGTTATCGTGCCGTTTGGCGTGACGATGGCCTCAGACCCTTCTTCGTTCATAAGCAATGGGATTTTGTTACCCTTTGAGATATCGGTGGAACCCTCTTTGAAGCTTCCTCCTTTCTCCTTAACGTCTTTCGGAACGTCGTTCTCAGAAACTCGCTTCGGCGCATCAAGCTTATAGGCAAGACCGCCAATAAATCGAGTCCACTGTCCGCTCTTTCCAATACGAACCAAAGTCGGTCCATATAAATTACTCTCCAACCATGAGGCAAAACCAGTAGAAGTGGTGTTCTCCTTAGCCGCATCATAGATGCCGACCGCTGTAATATCATCTGAGTTTTTATTGACATAAAGCTTATGATTACTGCCGCTCTCTCCAAGTGTAGCATTATAAAAATCAGCGCCCGTTTCGCCGTCTTTATCGTAGAATTTGTTCCAATCAGAAGAAGACAAAACATCTGTTTTGCCAGGATTATACACGAATTTGTTCCAGTTGCCGCTATCATCCTTCTGATAAAGGAACTGGTCTGGCTGCGCCTGTTTGTATCCAGCGCCGCCGGCGCCCGCGGCAGTTGCGTCGTTTTTGCCGCCGAACATGTCATACATGTCGCCGCCTTCCGCAAAATCAGACGCTTTCCAATAGCCTTTCGACAAGCCGTCGTTGTAGGTAGATTGGTAGTTGCTCAAGGCGGTGTTGTACGCTTCTTGGGCCTTTGCTCTTTCTTCATCGGAAAGATTGGGGTCGTTCATGGCTTCCTTTGCTTTCTGCAAAACGTCGTACTGGTCCTTCAGCGTAGCCTTTGAAGTGTCCTCTTTCTTCTTATATTCCTTCATCCATTCATCCCATTTCTCGTTGGCTTGTTCAGAATTTTCTTTCAAGGTATCTTCGAGAGAAGCCCCAAGACTGGCGATATTATCACTCGTCACCCCGTTTGCGTCAGAATAAGCCTGCAAGAAAGCCCTCTGGATTGCTTCTTCCTGATCGGACAGGATTGAGCTGAGATAATCTTTGTCGGCGTTGAGTTGGTCTATCTGTTTGGTAACAGCGGAGACGCTCTTTTCATTCGTCACAGAATCAAGGTTATCTTTCGCTTCGGAAATAGCAGCCTGATCCTCCTCATACACCCACCCAACGCCTTCACGCCAAACTCTCTTCTTTTCTTTTGAGGCGTTTTCGAGCCTTATTTTCGCCTCAATCAGCTTATTCTCGTATTCTCTCTGGGAATTGATGTTTTGCATCGCCTCTTTCTGAGAGGTGAGATTGTTGATTTCTTTGTCTATCTGCGCGTTTCTGATAGAGACAACTTTCTCGAGGACCTGCCTTTCTTCGTTAGACATCAGTTTGATGTTCTTCAGTTCGGCTTGGGCCGCCTCATTCAGTTTCTTTGAGAAATCGGTATCGTTATTAGCGACATATTGCTGCAAATCATTGAAACTATTGATCTGAGCCTGTGTGAACTGATCCCACTCGTCTCCCGAGAGGGACTCTTTCAGCTTATCGGAGAACGTATCGAAATACGTCTCATTTGCCATGATGTCGGCCATTTGGGCGTCCGTCTGCAATTTCTTGTAGTCACTCATTTTCTGGAACATCGCCAATGACAAAGTGTATTCGTCGGATGCGTATCCCAGTAGCTCCGGATAAGTTTTCGCAACGCTTTGAAGAGTCGTTGCCCATGATTGCGTGCCGGATGCGATATTCGTGATCGCCGTTTGCATATCAGAGAATTTGCTCGACAAATCTTCTGCGCTCGCCGTCAAATCGCCAAGAGTGAAGTTGCCGAATGCCGTTCCCAATCCCTGTAACTCGTCGACGCTCACATGAAGGGCGTTGGCAAAATTGTTAAGCATTTCCGTCTTCGTCTGTCCGTCTTTCATTCCGAGGACGTCCGATAAGCGGTAGCTTTGCCCGGTGACTGCGCCATAAATATCCTCATTGGATTTCAACCCCTTGAGAATAGTTTTCCTCGCGGCCGCCGTGACTTGCTTGTTGCCGTTTTCGTCTGTGTAGAAATAAGACGAGCCATCGGCCATGCCTCCGTATCTGTTCTGGAGATAGGCCGCCATCTTCTCAATGATCTCATCGGTCCCCATGTCTTTGAGGGCATTCTGGCTAAGATCAAGAAGCGTCTTATCCGAGCCGTCGGCGTTTTTGCCAACAGACATCTCAAGAATCCCCTCTTCGACCCTTTGTTGATCCATCTTGTCGCGGATCTTCTTAATGGTGTCGTTGATGCTCTGCAATTCTGAGATCATAGACGTCAGTTTGGCAGAATCTCCTTTGCCTTGGGCCTTCATCTCTTCCAGAGTGGCAATTTGCTCGTCTCTGGACTGATTATTCCAGCTTGCCAAAGTCGATTCTCTGTCGGCTTCATTGGCCGCTTTTGCTGTGGCGTAACCGGCCATTCCGCCCACAACCGCGCCCAAAAGCGCCGTCGCCCAAGAAAACGCACCGCCGCCAGCGGTGCCACCAATAGCACCGCCCGCCAAGGCGCCAGTCGCTGTCATAACCGCCGTGTTCGCCTTGGCCCTATCGTTATATCCGCTGACGTCTAAATAATCGTTGTCAATGTCGGCATCGAGACTGTCGAGTTCTTTCTCGTATTCCGCATTGTTCGCAAGGTTTTCTTGCTTCGTCTGCGCCACCTTCAAGGCATATGCCGTCTTCTTTCTTTGGGCGTCCGTCATGTCGGCGAGGTTCGTCAATTCATCAAAAGATTTGGCGGCATACTCGTTTCCTTCGCTTTGACCGGCAAGGAATTTATTCGCGTAAGCAACGAACTCATCCTTAAGCCCGGCGTTTTCAGACTTCGTCATGAAATCCTTCAATTCGTCTTGGGCTTTCACGAGGCTGCTATAATCGTCGGCGGTCAAAGTCTCTTTGCTCGCTAGGTCAACAACGTTCGTTATGGAAGACTTCGCTTCTTCCACTTGTTTCTTCTTTTTGTCGGCCTGCCCGAATCTGTCGTTTTTAAGATTCTCTTCCCTTACGGCGGGAATAATGCGTCCAATTACATTTCTGTTTATTGAATCGGCCAGGGCGCCTGCTATTGCTCCCCCGGCTTCGCCACCGAAGAAAGTGCCTAGGGCGGTCGCGATACCGGTGTTGGCTTTCATTATGCCTTTGGCATTCTCATTCGTGGTCTCGTTTGTCTCCAATTCTCCAGTGAATGCGTTTCTATGCGTGTTGCGGGTATCCGCGGACATAAAACCAGAAATGCCCGCCGCGGCCGCGGCAACCGCTTTCTGGTTTTTCTGTTTCTGCTTATATTTCTTGTATTGCCCTTCTGCCGCCTTGTCATTAGCCTCTTGCTGTTTAGTGAGTTCATCGTAGTCTTTTTTCGAGATCGTCCCTTTGTGCCCCTTGGCGTGATATCTGCCTTTTGAGTCTTTCCGGATGTCGGAGAGCCTCGTTCCGTCGGAGAGCGTCGCCTCTTCTGAATTGTTGGCCACGAACTCGTCTTTCTCGAATCCGTCAGAGGAGTATTTATAATGCCTCCTCTGATTTCTCAGAGACTTGTTGGCTTCTTTGTTCACTCTTATTTGCTCATCTTCCTTTGAATGGTCTTGACCGGAAAGGATTAATGCCGCCCGGCTTTTCTTAAGCCGGTCTATTTCTTTGTTATTTTTAGCTATCTTATCATCATATCTTGATTTTACGAGGGCCTTTCTCTTTTCGCGATAATCGAGATTGTTGTTCTTAAGGAGATCGCGTTCAATGACGCCTTTCCCCATCTCGCCTTCGCCCTGAACCTGCGCCTCGTTGGATTTCCCGTCGACCGGGGTGCCGGTAGGGGCACCTGGAGTTCTTGGAACGGCGGGAGAAGCTTGTTTGTTCGGAGATTTCGAGGTGTTCCTGACGAGCTTCTTCAACTCTGTCAAGATGGGACTCGTACCTTTTCTGATTTGGGAATCAATAAGCCCCGTCCTTCCGGCTGTTTTCCTATTGTTCATCCCGTAAGTTGGGTCAAACAAAGAACTGCTGAATTTCCCAAGCCCCTTAAGACTGAGGCTTCCGGACTTCTGCAGAATATTCAAAGCATTCGCTGCGGCTTTCCCGGAAAACATTCTGATGAATACCCTGCCAATGTCTGGCAGATATTTCACCAGCGTCGCCATCACTTCGTTGATTTTCTTGAAGAAATCAACGATTTCCGTCTTGCTTGCTAATTCTTCCCATGCGGCGGCCAGTTTTTTCTGTGATGCTTCCAATGAATCTTCGTAGGCTTTGTACTTTTCTGCGGCAGTGCCTTCGGCACCTGCGGCTTCCTCTATGAAGTCCTTGTATTTATCGTAATTTTCCATCAAGACAAGGAAACTTTCCCTTTGTCTCGTACCAGCCATCGCCGTAGCTATGGCATTTTTGCTGACGCTATCAAGAGTCTCCCATTTGGCAGCGATATCATCAAGGACGTCATCGAAATCTCTGAATTCAAGATTGGACGCACGCAAAGAAATGCCGAGCTTCTTCAAGACCTTGTCGATGTCGTTCAAAGATTCCGTAGTCTCGTTCTGATCTCCGGTGATATTCATGCCGGAATAGGTTCCGGCCTTCACATTCCCGTATCTGGATAGCATAGTCTTAATGGCGTTACCAGTCGAAGACGCATCTTTTTGAGAAACGTCCATAATCGTAGTTGCCATGGCAATGGATTCGTCAAGATCAACCCCGGATAACTGGGCAGTCGTTGCGAATTGCCTTAAAGCCTCCGCGATATCTCCGGCGCTAGTGGCGGCGGACATATCGACCTTCGTAAGCTTATCAACAACGGTGGTCGCATCGCTTGCTTCGAGCTTGAAACCCTTTAACATAGAGGTCAGATAAGAGGTGGCTTTCCCCGAATCGATCATACCAAGTTTGCTTAACTGCAAAGAAGCGGTAATCAAGTCTATGGATTCCGAAACGGAATACCCTTGTCTAAGCCAATCATTCGCGGCAGACGCGACCTCAGAGGTCGTAGAGGACATTGTCTGAGCCAAAGAAGCATATGTGGAAATAAGGCTTCTCGTGTTTTCTCGATTATCTCCGGTAACGATTTGGAGGTTCACGAGGACAGAATCCAATTTTTTAGCATCTTCCATGACGGTTTTCAAGGCTTGCTGCACTTGTCCCAGGATCTTCCACACGAGTTGTCCTCGAACCAATTGGCTGAACCAGCCTTTGACACTCGTCGTCAATTGGGTCCAGATGGAAGGATTGAGGTCCGACTGTAACGCCGCTATTTGCTGATCAGCAACGCCAGCTTCTTTGCTCGCCTTTTCCAGAATCTCTGCAAGTTGATCTGCTCCACCTACCGATTTTTCCCAATTGACTCCTTTGAGCGAATTGGCAAGAGCGTCATATTCTCCCTGGTCTTTTTCGTTCGCCATATCATAGGCGAGTTTCTGTTGTTTAGATATGCCACGGAGCCCCACCGCTCCAGACCGAGTTTCTCTTTCGTTGATCCTGCTTTGGATCTTGATCATCTGGGAAAGGGTGCTTTGCAACCTTGTCTTGGCTTTGTCCTGTTCTTCCCTTATTTCGGTTTGGCGAATTGCTTTCTGCTGCCGTCTGTCGGCCTTTATTTCTTTGTCGACGTCAATTTCCTCGCCGCTCTCTGTACTATATCTTGAAAGATCGGCTTTTGTCTTTTTCGCTATTTCGATATTTTTATCTATCTCTTTCAGCTTTTTCTCAAGTTCGTCCGCTTCTTTGCGAAGCTCGGCGACCTTGGCTTCTGTCTTTTCATTCGAGGCATCCTTGAGAAGATAACCAACCGTCTTTTTGCGTTCGAGATTTGCATTTTTCTCCTTCATGAGCCTCATGTAATCCGCGGCGACCTGCTCTTGCGTAGAGTTGGCATACTTTAAATTCGGGTCTGATGCTCCTTCGACATTGTACCCAGCATCCGCCATTTGTGTAACGACAGACTGCAGAAGTTTCATAGCCTCTTCTTGAGGGAGTTGGCCATTTGCATATCTCTCAACCTGGGCCATTATCTCTTTGTGGCCAAGCGATTCAAAAGCTTGATCTAATGAGACCAGCTCGGTTTTATGGGTTTTTGGATTTGTTTTCAAAATTCTGGAGACAGCGGTGTCTGAGTGGACAAGTTGTTCATAATATTCTTTCCAATTGACGTTCTTTTGACCGTCATTCTCCATCTTTTTCTGCAGGGCCTTAAAAACAGGCGAATTTTGCCAGGCTTCAAAGCCTCCTCCGCCTTCTTTTTCGAACTCTTTCGCATAAGCGATATCTTGCCTTGCGGCAAACGAGTTCATAATTCCCTGGAGGATATCCCCGGCAGAAAGTTGTTGCCCCACCTTTGTTTTGAGGTCAACGAGGTCAAGGACGTTGACGGTTTTTTCTTCGCCACTCGGCATCGCATAAGTCTCTTTTCTAACCGAGGCCAAATCCGTGCGCCCGACGTAAGACGTTTTGCCGCTCTTGCCTGTGACGCCGATGAATCCGGCCTCTGGCAATATAGCTGCTTTTCTTCCATTTATTTCCGCTCTATTTTCAGGAGAATAGAAGGCATCTGTCGCCTGTATTTGGCCGTCCCACGCAGAAAGCAAATCATCATAATCTTCAGCGCCATGCTTCCCGAGGAAGAATTTTTCGTCATTATAGCCGTTTTCCCCGTGCACGGCCTTGAGAAAATCAAAATATTTGTTTTTGTTTTTTATATAATCTTCTCTTGCCGCCACCAGGGCTTTAACCTCAGGGTGCGAATCCTTCTGAAGAGAATCTTTATTGGCGTCATAGAACTTTTCCAGGTCTTTGGTATTGCTCCATGCCCAATTTTTCAATGAAGCAACGTCTTTCAGTTTTGAAAAATATTCGGTCTTGGCTCCATATAAACTGCCCTTGAGAGCTGTTGCCCTGTCTTCTCCATCGCCGACGAACTGCCTCATTTGGTCTTTAGAACTATACCCGAAATACTTTTTGTCTTTGTTTGCCAATATCTTGTCAACCAGGCCAGGATCGGTGCTTACCCCCGCATAAGGAGCAAACCCTCTTGTTATCGATGTGGTTGAAACAGGGGCGAGAAATTTCTTTTCTTTGAGGATCTTCGCCCCCTCGGTAGAACTCATCAAGCCATTGTCTTCCGCCACATTTGTGATTTTGTCAGAGAACCCAGTAATGGCTTCAAGGAAAATTGATAGAGCCTTGCCCACTTTTCCGCCAGATTTGCCCAATTCGGCTATTGCTTTGGATATTCTGTCGTTGGCGTTTTCGATGCCTTTCGCCCCGCCGTCTATCTCCGCTACCTGTTCTTGGGTGAAACTGCCAAAATAATAAGGATTGTTCGCACGATCCCTCTTTTCTGGAATATAAGTTTTATTAGAAGCGGACCTCAATAAGGTATCTATGGTACCATCTTGACCCACTACCCCCCTCTCTTTGGCAAATTCAGCCAAACGGCCGAAAGATTTCTCATAGATTTCTTGCGAGATGGCGCCATAGTCTTCATACCCGACCTTGCCACTGAGAAGCATGTTGAACAAATCTTGCTTATCATACTTTACATTCCCTTTGTCAAACTTGCCATATAGGGCTTTGGCTTCTTTGGTTTTGTCCCATTCCGCAAAACCGCCTTTGTTTTCAAAAGTTTTCGCGAAGTCAACATCTTCTTGTGCGGCCTTTCCATACATAGCAAACTCTCTGTATTTGCCACCCGAAATTTTCTTCAGGAAATCTTTGCCGCCTTTCATGCTTTCTATAGCAAGGAGCCCCGCTTGAGTTGTACGATTTTTAAGCGAGATATTTTGGTCGTCATCCGCATCAAAAATACCCATATTCGCCAATTGTTTCGTAAGTTCTTTGAAAGTAATCTTTTTTTCGCGGAATTGCTCATGCAGGTTTTCCACTTCTTTCAAAATATCGCTTTGCTCTTTCAATGCAAGTTCTTTCTTTTCTTCTTCAGAAAGCTTTTCAAATTCTTTCCCTTTTTCCTTTGACAATCTGTTGATGATCTTCTTTGCTGAGATGAGGTCTTGCTCCATAGCCTCGAAGAAAGTTCTAATGATAATCGCTGAACCGGCGTTTTCGTTCTCACCGTCCAAACCATACTTCATACCTGTTTCGTCAAAGCCTAGCTCTTTCATCATGTTTCTCATCTGAGAAGCATAATTGGAGAAAACACCAACTTCTCCCTTGTTTTTTCTGCTGGCAATTTCGGCCGATTGAGCGATCAACGCGTCTGAAACGCCTTTGTTAAAATTATCCTTAAAAACCTTGTTCGAAGCGTTATCACCTTCATTCTCGGCTTTTGCAATCCACGAGAGTTTCCTCATTATGTTTTGCTTGATATCGGCAGATTTGTCAAACAATGTCTCTTGCCCCAAGGTGAGCTTTAAAAACTTTAGCGCCTCATGATCGCCATCGAAGTCGGCATTTTGTTTTTTAGCCAAGCCCATGCCCACTCTAATACCTTTTCCTTGAAGATCTCCGCCGATAAAAATTTTGTTGACGGTATCCAGGTCTAGGCCGTTCATGAACGGAAAACGACCCGCAACACCCCTCAAACCCGTCGTTAAAGAACCGCTCTTATAAGCCTTGCTCCAATCGTCGCTGTCAATGGTAAGAACTTTTATAAGATTATTTTTCAATTCTTTCCTTGACATCTCGTCGATAGTTTGCGTTTGGCCTTTTTTGACGTAAGTAAGGCCGAACCCTTTGAGCATTGTCTTAAGATCATCATTGCTATAGAGATTTTTCGGCTTTCCGTTTCCTGCCGTACTTCCGTCTGCTGCCTTGGCATTAAAGAGGCTTCTCACTACCTCTTCAGAAACTTCAATACCAAAAGAAGCAATGTCGGATTTAAGAAGCCTGAGATTATCTCTCTCGCCAGCTTTTTTTGCAATTTCAGACTCATATTCCTCTTGGGATAAAATCTGATTGGGATTAAAGCCTAACGTGCTTCCGTTTATGCTATGAGACGCTTTGGTTTTTACCAATCTCTCGTAATCAGACCCGTTTTTATTGTTGACGCTGTTGCTCATCTCTGCAATAGCATCGACGGCTGCTTTTTTTATTCTATCCGAGTCACCAGATTGTAACGCACCTACAAGGGTGTTATTTAAAGTACTCGCATATCCTCTGTCCGCATATCCGCGAAGTTTTTGCCCGTCGTAACCATTGAATTTATCAAGATAGATAGCGTTGCCAGCGATGCCGTATTTTTTTCCATCATAATCAATGGTATTTTTAAATTGATTTCCCTGAATATCGATTACCGCTTGAAAATCACTTGGAGATACAAGACCCTTTTTAAGATCTTGTATTTGCTTTTGCTTTTGCGCTATAGTAACTTCATCGCCTTTTTTTTCCAGCTCATTTAATTCTTTTTCCAGAGCTGTTATTTTCTCTAATCTCTCGTTGTTAGCCTTGTCAGCGAGGAATTTTCTTTGTTGGTCAATGGCATGAGCCAGGGTTTCTTCCTTGTTGATTACTTCCCCGTCTACCCACTTCTCTTGTTTAACCTTGTCAAGATCAATGGAAAAACCATCGCCTTTCCCCACGGTAACATATTTATTCTTATCAAGATTTTTAACGTCAATATCATTAGCTAAGGTCGCTTTCATCGCCTCAATGGCTTCTTGGTTGGATTTTTGCAAAAGCTTCAATTCTTTCTGGTTCTGCTCGGGAGCATTGAACTGGGAAGAAATTTCCTTCACAGTATCATAAATATTTTTGTTCCCATCATTTTTCCCAAGAATTTTCTTTTTTTCTGCTTCTGACAAAGAAGAAGCGGCCATATTCAACGCCCTTACCATGGAATCATAACCAGTATGAAAATCTACGGCTCCTTTGTCCGCGTATTTGCCATAAGCCGGATTGTTGTCCCCGCCAATATTAGTCCAAACGGTCCTTGTGTTGGACGTGCGGACAAGGTTTCCTCCTTCGTCAAGGCCATATACCTTACCAAACCCTCTGTTGCCCCCAAAAGAATCTCTTAGGGTATCAAGATAGTTTAAATAATAGGATAACTGCTCCTTAGTTGCCCCTTCTAAATATTTACTGACTTTTTCTTGATCATCTGTAATATAAACTTTCCCATCCTTATAACTGGGGCTTAAAATATTGCTGAAGAACTCGGCAGATTTTTTCTGCATCGCGTCTTTGCTCCCAGCATCCGTCTTTAACTTATCAAAGAAATTCTGAAGCTCGTTTTTGTCGCGGACATCGATTAACGTCGAAATAATGTCTGATTTTAGTCTAGAACCGTATTTTCTAGAATCCAAGGCTTCTCTCCCAAAAATGACCTGTATATTATTATCTGCTAAATTTCCGGCTTCTTTCCCTTGGGAATAAGCCTTAATTTTACCGAATTCCCCGTGTTGAGCCACTTCGGTGGCAGAACGTTGGTTGTCATTCGTACTAACCAATCTTCTTCCGCTTCCCATGGGGACCCGTCCTTCTCCTGAAACGGCATAAGCGCCATTTTCGTCTCGGAAGATATTGACATTCTCTTTGTCGCTGGACTGAGGGTTGGTTTTAAACAGCTCCATTTCGCTTTGCTTGAGGAATCTCCTAAACATTCTGGTGACGAGAGCGTCGACATCTTTAACAGCCCCATTGTCATCTAAGATGTTTTGGAGTTCGGCAAAGTCTGCGACCTCGCCTTTATTCAATTTTTTCTTACCTTTAAGCTTGCCGTATTTTTTGCTCAACTTTTCAGCAGCCTCTTCTATGTCTTTGGCCGTAAAAGTTTGGCGCATGGTATGATGAGAGGTATCCAGCACCTCTCCCAAACCCTTGGAAATCACAGTTTGACCTTCTCCGACAGCAAGATTAGAAAACCCCTGCTTTGCCAATTCTGCGTTTGTCATCTCAACAGCCAAAACAGAAGCGTCATAAGCTATTTGGTTATCTTTCCCATTAACGACATTCGCGGCGTATTTGACTTCTTTTGCTTCGCCTATTTTTGAAGCCAAAACGCCCCTTCTAAACATTTTTGATAGCTTAGCCACCTTCGCGGCATCACCAATAATATTATGAGTGTTTTTTCTTCCTTGCTCTCTCATGACAGGGGATAATAAAATATCGCCAGGAGTATCGTTTCTGCGCAAAGTTGAGGCTTTTTCGCTTCCGAAAGCGTTCTCGGAATTGTTAGCATAATCATAAATAATATTTTTGTCACGCAGACTAAGCATCATCTGTTTAAAGTCTGCATACTTCCCGGGATTCTTAAACGCCTTTTTTAATTCCGCCTCTCTTTTATCGAGAAGTTGTATAGCTTTTGCTTTATCTTTTGCCTGAGAAACAAGAGCCATGACTTCCATTACTTTATTGTTATAACTTTCATCTATGCCGTAAGCAAATTTCATGTCTTCCAGCAAAGGAGCTATGTTAACTCTCTCAGACAAAGAAGCATCTATTTGTTGAGATCCTGTTGAATAAGACCCTTTATCTTTGTCTTGCAGGTCCGTATTCATTTTCATCTCAACACTCTTCATTTTGTCGTTAGCATAATTGAAGGCGGCTTTCGCAGACCCCAATCTGTCTTGAGAATTGGCCACTTTGTTTCTTTTCTTTATGGAGCCTCTCATCTGTTGCAGTTTGGCGTTAACAATTTTCATCTGCGCTTCATTAGCCTTAAGTCTTTGCACTTCATTTTTGCTACTGTCTAATAAATCGACATAACTATTGATGCCAGCGTGTCCATATTTAACAGTGTCATCAAAGGCAACATTAAAAGACTTGACAAAAGAGTAGGACCCGTCTTTATCTATCTTTTTACCTTTATCATCAAGGACTTTGCTTTTGTTGGAAGGATCATATACCAACAAATCATACCCGATAATAACGCCACTGCCATTGGTTTTTGGATAAACTTGAGCCGCAAGATCCATCTGTTTTAATTGGCGATCAAGTTCAACCAACTGCAAAGACAGATTATTGTTTTTTATATCTTCAGCAATTTTCGCGTTTTCCTTTTGAAAGGAAGAGTCGCCGGTTTTTTGAAGAAAATTGTTGTAATAGTCTCCAGTAAAAACATCATTGTCTTTATTTTGCCTGATAAATTCATCCAAACCCATTGGATTACCATTTTTTATCATAAATTACTCCTCCTTTGCGTTTTTCCCGCGCAATTTCTTGACCATTGAAACAAATGCGGGAACAACCCAGCGAAATGCGAATAATATACCTGAGACTCCCGCGCACAAGCACCACCCCACCAACCTAAAGATAAGAGTGGAAACAAAATTATCTCTGCAATTAGAATAAACATATGCCGCCTCCACCCCTAACATTCTATAAATGGTGAACTCATTCCAGAGCGACTGATTTGCCAAGACGACCGAATAAGAAATGCATTTAAGGCAAGAAATAAGAAAAAATGCCCCAAGAATGACTCCCATAGCCAACATGAGATTTTTGTACTCCGTATTTTTTTTCATAAGTACCTCCTTTCAGGCTTTCCGCCTTAAATAAAAGCGCGTTTTTATTTGAACACGTAAAAAAGAGGATTGCATGCAATGCAATCCCCGCGGGAAGAATTTTCTTCCCCCCATAACCATATATAATGGCTTTTAAATAATCAAATGATCAAAAACAAAGGAGTCGAACCTTTATGGCCAACATAATAGCCAAACCACCCACTAGTCAGTTTTTGAGATCAAGCCCTTACGGGCCACGGGGCTATATTCTGTTAATATGAAATATAGCCCCATTTGAGCAAATATATGTCTTGAAGTGCTTATCAGGATAAACTTTTACAATTTGCAAATCATATTTATCGCAGATTTCATACATTCGCGATTCCGCCGCGGATCTCGACCAAAATATTTCATCAAGATTGCGAGGTCCTTGGAATAGGTTCAGCTCATATCTGTGAGAAAATCCCGCCCCGAAATTTCCAAGGAAATTCGTTAGATAATCAAACATATCTTCCCTCCTTTTAGTTTAACGTCTTTCCGGACAAGAATAAGAGAGTCGGATATGCCCGACAAACAAAAAAATGTGCATCGCCGGTGCGCGAGACCGAACAATGCACATAGCTAGACACCCTTATTAAGATCCAAAATCTTCATTTTTTACTAGAATTTGCTGCGTGTGTCTATAATACTAGGCCCCTTTTATTATCTAGAGGTAGCCCTCTAGAGATTTTCTATAAATTTGTTTGATTGTGTGTTTTGCTGCGTGGGCCTAAATTTGGATACAGGGCATTGGACTTTCACCCCTTTCCTTCTTCCTTAATTATCATATCATATTAATTTTCTTTGTCAACATTTTTATTGAAATTAATTTTTTCTATTTTTGAATAGCGTTCGCTAGCAAGCACTTCGTTCAGTATTTCTCTAGTGTCAAGTTTCCCCATGGCTATACCATTGAATAAATTTTGACTGAATCCAGAAATCAATAAGAAGCCAAGATCATTTCGCTCAACGGGGATGGTCCCTGTGCGGCTCGCTACGTTCCAAAATACGAGCCTTGGAAGTTTATATCCATTTTTTTCAAATTTTTCTTTGGCTACCTCTACAGGATTATTGAAACCTCCAAGCGTAAGATTGTCAGAATCTCTAACGCAATCATCAAATTCCATATCGCTAATTATGACCAATGTCTCTGGGAGGTCTTCCTGCTTCAAATTTTTCGAAACCGCGACCTTCAAAATCAAATCAAATACAGCTTCTATATTAGTATTAGCTACTTCACTATGTTTATCCAGATATTTCAAAATATCTTTTAATTTCTCTTTTTTGGAAATATCAAGGAATCTCGGGGTTTCGCTGAAAGTCACAATTTTTCCGTTATAATCCCCTCTTAAATGCTGCGCGCCATAAATTGCTATCGATCTGGCAACATCTAAAGCGGAAACTTCGCTGGCAGGAGAAACGCGAGTCATCATAGAGCCACTATCGTCCGCAACGACAAGACAATTATCCAATCCGGAGATATCCTTTAAATTTTTCCATGCCATTTCCAAAGTCTCATCTTCTTTTGAAGGATCATCATTATGTTCCCAAAAGCGCAATTCAAGTTCTTCGGAATACTTGTGAACAATGTCATAAGGGAAATTAACAGAAGAATTCATTTTTACGCCTTTTACCCCATTCACGAGGTCCGCCAAATACTGTCGGCGTCTTTCTGCATCATGTTTCAAAAAAGCGTTTTTATAATTAAGATTTGCACGAGAAGGCACAGAGTTATAATCTATCTTGCCCCAATCATTTGTGCTCATGTCTCTTTCAACAATCTTCAACCCTTTTCTCAGAGAGCTGAGAGTATTGCGATAAATCCTTGGAGACAAACCAAGATTTTTCCTGATTTTCGCCGCCAATGCTTTTGTTTTTTTACTGCTTGCATTCTCTGAAGGAAGCCACTTTGCCAAAAGAGAAATGCTTTCTTTTTTGGCCAAAGCCATCGCATCATGTGCAAGAGTGACATCAATAAAATTGTAAACAATTTCATGAACAGAAACATCGATGTCGTCATCTAATAAACAAAACAAATCATCGGCCCTACCATATTCCATGATATAGCCGCAAAGGTTCTCAATGATTTTCTTTTTGTTGCCAAAATCGCTACCAACAAATTTTTTTAAACAAATCCTAAAAGTTTTTCTTTCTCCTAAGCCATCACGAGCATCTCTGATGTAAAACAGGAAACGAAGCACGTCTTCATCTTTTGAATCTAAGATTTTAACAAAATCTTCCTCAACTTTTTCCTGACTTGCTCCGCGATATGAAGCTAATCTAAAATTAAAATCCACCATGGGGTCAAATGTACTTTTATATCCAAAAGCCCCATTCTCTGTTTCTGACACATTGCCAATTGCTTCCAAAAACTTGTTGTTCATATGATTCTCCTCCATCTTATGCCTATAAGATATCAGATATAAAAAAAGAAATCAATAGTATAATTATTTTTTTGCGGATCTTGTTGTCTTCTTGGGTTTTGCGGCTGAAACAGACGACGTTGCCGACTCATTTTTAACAAGAGCGGGTTCTGCTGCTGCCAAACTCCCCCAATCAATAATATTTCCCATGCCGTCCACTACCGCATTTTTATAAAAGCTTCCATCTATTTCGACGTCTTTTGTTATCCGCAAAGAGAACAAATCTTCATAGGGGGAGACACCTCCTTTTGTTTTTGTGGTTTTTTCATATATCTTATCATCACCTATTTTAAATTTTACTTTGGTGATCGGAGTGATCTCCGGTAATTCATTCGCCATTTTGCTACCTCCTTACTCCGGCTTTTACAAATCAACCGAGCTCTTCTAATATATTATCAAGCTCTGCGCACCATTTCGATCTCATGCTCTTGACTAACTCCACATGAGCAACCCAGGGGGTTTGCACATCTTCAAATTTATCTATAACTCTCTGAAAATCACATTTATCCTTTTTTCTTTGTTCGATGTCATCTATTTGATTCATGCTCCCAAGCAATATCACCTTGCAGTAATCACTCATTCTAGTAAGCACGGTTTTGATAGAGGCTAGATTCAAATTCTGGCACTCATCAACGATCAAAATGGTTCCAGGAGCAAAATTCCTCCCCCTTAAAAAGCCAAGGGGCTCGACGTCGACCTTTGCTTGCAGCTCTCTTGGAGATATTTTATCCATGCTGTTTCTGCAAAGACTTTCAAAAGTATCATACAAAGGACACATATAAGGTTCGAATTTGTCCTCAAGGCTTCCTTTGAGAAAGCCCAAAGATTTCCCAACTTCAACAGGATTTCGAGTATAGATTATTTTCCGATACTTTTTCTGATTGAGAAGCTCAAGAGAAGTGGCCATCGTAACAAAATCCTTACCCGTGCCAGCCGCCCCGGTGATTATCACTACCGGGATATCGTTTGTCATTATCAAACGAGAGGCTTCCTGTTGTTCTTCATTGCCCTTGAGGCTAATTCCTAAGACTGACAAATGAGATTCCTCCTTTTTGTACAACCCAAAAGGGTTTTGGTCATTCGCCGATAAAGCAAATACGGTTAAACCGCCTGCCCTACCGTTTCCGCGCACGCCGCGAGGAGGCTGACCATGCGCGCATATGCGTCTAGAGGATTAGACGCCTTATTACGACGCCATCAACTGATGATATCGTAATATATGGGAGAAGAAACCTCCTCAATAAAATAAATGGCGTTAGCGTCATAAGTATAAGAAACTCCGCCAACCGTCAAAGTGCCGCCGCCGACCAATGTGCTCCATTGGGCTGCGGTGACCTTATAAATTTTCGTTAAAGCAACACTGGATGCCATAAATCACTCCTCCGGATTGTTTGAGACAATCCTATTATACAAATCCTCGACGAATTTATCAATACCTGCGGAATATTTGTTGAGAAAATATTCGCAGCACTCTTTCACCCTACCTACGATCAGGAACTCTTCCTCTTTCGAAAAATCCCCGACTTTTTCGTATTTCATATCTTTCAATCGCTTAGACAACACGTCGTCATAAGGAGAAGAAAATATCAAGCTGTGGCCCAAATAAGCCGTATACCAGAATTTAGGTGTAACAAGGCAAGCTGAACCAAAATGTCCGCTTTCGAAAGAGGAAGCGAGACCACCATTCCCCAACCTCAACTCACAAATAAGAAAAGAATAAAAGGCAAATATTCCAATTTTTCGCTTATATTCGTCAATCCTCTCGAAGAGAAGAAGGGCGTTTTTGTTCTTTTTTTTGTCCAGAGCCAAAATTTCGGAATCTTTGATCCCAAATTTTACCAAAGAAGAAAGCAGAAGGAAGTCTTTCGCCTTCCCTTCTTTCATTATTTCCTTTTTTATATCTAAAAGAGAAAGGGTCGTCCATTGGACAAAAGCATCCCCGAACCTAATAAATTCAGAACAATGCCTCGAGCCCGCATCAAAACTCGATTGTTTAAGGAAATTGTCATCGGCATATAGAAAAAGGATGTCATAATCGGAATCTTCGGTAGCCAAACCAAGGACATCGCTCCCTATGGCGAACTCTCCAAGAAAGCTTCCGCCTTTGAAACGATTGAAAAATTTCAAACCTGAAATTTTATTGTAAGCAGCCAATCTATTCTCCTGGATTTTCATAGTATTTACTTCTTGACCACATCCACTCCGCGGCTTCTTCCGCGTCTCTCAGCACACTGCCATCTGGCATAACAAACTCTTCTTTTTCACAATAATGAGGACAAATAAGATTCCTTCGCAAGTACAACCCATTCTCGCATTGTTTATTTGACCCCGGGACATATTCGGTCAGATGAACGGATCTGGCCCAACACTTCATGCTGGAAGCAAGATTCGAGTACTTTTCTTTGATCCAGTCCTCTCCTTTTCTTATCCCAATATTGAACGTGAAAACCAAATAACGAGAAGCGTGTTCTTTGACAAAGGAAGAAAGAAATTCTTCCGAAGAATAAAGTCCGTTTGTTTTCAACAGCCAATAGTTTATAGAAAGGCGAATGTTTATTATCTTTTTACATTTTTCCGCAAAATCTTTCAAGAATAAGATTTCTCGCTCAAGCCCAATCCCATTTGTTATCACTTCCATTTTCAAAACCAAAGGCTCTTTAAGCAGTGTCTTGACGACTTTCTCAAAGTCCGGATGAGCTAAAGGCTCGCCTCCAATAAGACGGACGATATTCTCCATTCCTTGACAAAGACTCTGTTCAACAGTACCGACTACTTTGTCCACGTCCATGAAATTATTGTTCATTGGGCCGCTGGCCATGACACAAAATGGACAATGGGTTGTACATTTATCGGTCACATAGATATGCACTACGTTCTTCATATGCCATTTTTCCTCCTTTCGCCCTCCAATTTTTTCAAAAACAACTGGGGATTTCCATTTTTGACTTCTTTGATCTCTTCCAAAGAAAAGACATCGCCATATAATAGATTGACCGCATTCCCCAGATGATACAATTCTTTTGATTGATAATAAGGAGGACGGATCCTACGAAACAGCTCCTTTGCGGCGGCTTCTCCCGTTTTCTTTGCGTTCTCCAGGAGTTCCGCAATATCGATGGTCTTGTCGCACATAAAAACGGAATCTTCTCTCACAAACGCAAAATTAAGGTACCCGTACAAACGAGACAAGGAGCAGTTCGATATATTCTGCCTGGCGCCATATTCGCCGATGGGATCAAATATAAAGCTATATTCTTCTCCCCCAACAGTTCCCTTAAAATAATTAAAGGGGGTGAAATTGGTTACTATGATGACGTCGATATCGCTTTTACCTCTCTCGTAGCTGCCGTTCGCCAAAGACCCTCCGTAATACGAAAACAGTGGAGGAACGCCGAGCAAACGGAATTTTTCTTCGAAAACTTTTGTCAATTTGCTTATTTCGAGCATATCGCTTTCAACTCCTTATCCCAAAAATTCGCCATGTCCAATGTCGGAAAACGGTAATTCTCGGAATACTTCCTAAGTTTTTCCAAAAAATCCAAAATTTCTTTGAACCGTTCTTCGGGCAAATTGTCAAAGACGTTTTTGCTTCTTAGGACGTCCTCTTTCGAGAAACAAGATAAAGAAAAATGGTTTCCCAACTCCATCAAACCACTGACTTTCCCCTTCATCTGGCTTGCAAAAACCAGAACATCGCCTTCGCAACGGGAAAAAATATTGTTTATCGAAAAAAAACTTATGTCCCTGCTGTTCTTCTTTAAGAAATCCACATAGCCGTCGCCTTTTTCAGCGAATGAGACGAAAGCCCCCTCTTTCATCAAAGGAAGCTTTGCCCAGAACATCAAACAAGATAAGATGGTATTATCATTTCCATAGAAAGAATTCAATGAGTGGAGATACCAATGAGCGACTTCCGAACCAATTTGAAAATATCCTTCATTTCCTATGCAAGACTCCGCCATATGGTCAAAGTTGTCGAAAAAAATATTGAAATCCCAGTCTGAACCGGGATTCTCCAAGCCAACACCCCTGCTCCCGCCAAGCGCGATCGCGATGGGGGCCCCACTCAGCTTCTTTTTGCCGAATCTTTTCCACAACTCATAAAAATCGGCCGCCGTCATTCTTCTTTCTCTTTCTTTCCTTCTAATTCTTCAAGAGTGGCAGAAGAGTCGTTGAATGCTCTAAAATAGGAGACCAAAGACTCTTTCCCTCCTCCGCTTAAAAGATAAAAATCATCATTGTCCCCCACAATAGGAGAAGACAAAGGTTTACCTTCTTCATCAACTATCTGTTCATATAAGGCCATAGTCGAGAACGCCTCTCCAGTCTTCTTGTTATAAACAACGTCGGAACCATCAGAAGATTTGATCACGCCAAGACAATGATTCTTGATATAGAGGAAATTCTCCCCTGAATCGTCTATTGGAACTTTTGTGTATTTGTCAATATGCATAACCCCTCCTTATGTGGAAGCCCCCACAGTGAACGTGTAAGTTATTGCTCCGGATTTCTGTGTCCCAGAATATCCGGATGTAACCGCCATAAAGTAGGCTTTCAGAGTATACGTCGAACCGGCGCTCACAGACCAGGTGTTCTTACACTTCGCCTGACTCCTTGCCGGAACATTCACCTTCCAATAATCCACCCTCGTCCCTGACGTCCCACTTCCGGAATAAAGATCAAGCCTAGTGTCAAAAACTTCATTATTATTGTTGGCAATCGTGAAAGTCACTTCCGTTGGATTCGAGTCGTCGTCATATGTCTCCGACACAACAATGGGACTCACATACAAATACCCAGAATCTGGAGCAACAAAGGGATAATAGGAAGACTGCGACACTTGTTTCCCAGAATAATTCCTGGAATCCACAAAATAAAGCATTATCACGTATTTTCCCCCTCGCGTCATAGTAAATGTGCGAGTATTCCCGGCAGTGTCAATCAAGGTCCCAGATCCATTGGCGGGGCAATTGGCTAACCAATAGTCCGTTGATGCCGTGCTGCTATCATATCTGAAATATTTCACATAGCAATATTTCTGAGAGCTATTATTATTCTTAACCGTCACTTGAAAAGAAGTGGAAGTGGTTGAGGTTGGCACACAGCTAATAAACTGAGGAGGGGCTGTCAAAACATACGGCGTCACAGTGCCAGCAACAGATTTCGTCTCGGAATTACCGTTGTCGCTCACCCCATTGAGATAATAATAGCTCGTAGACGGCGTCACACTCTTGCTGGAAGAGGCACTGTTGAAATCGACAAGAGATTTACCAAAGGCGTAGTTGCTCGTAACCGTCGACGTTCCCACAGATGGCACCGTGACCCCCAAATCGACGGACCCTTTGTAGCATTTAGCACTAATCTCATTCGGGTTTTTCGCCACGACGTCTAACCCGAACCCCTCGATAAGGCTATAATACCCGCCATAGGCCCACTGAGACGTATAGCTGTAGGTGGTATTGGTGAACCTGACATTCGCCATGGATATTTCCGGCGCTTTGAACCTCTTATATATCTTCAGATCGCCAAGTGTTGAAGACCCACTTTGCGTTTGATATCCATATATCGGATCAACGCGCGTGGTGAGCTGTATCGCGTTCGTCCCGGGTTTTATCAGACTTGCCACGTCCCAGGTGTACGTCCATCCACAAGTCGGGCCCAAAACAGCTCCTGTTCCGCTCGGGAAACTCGCCGACACCGCGCTAGAAGACACGTTCGCGTTCGTGCACGACCAATTCAGCAGAACTTGCTTCACACTATCGGCATTGTTTTTATTTATGATATTCGCCGTTACTTTCGTCCCATCGACAGTTAAGGAGTTAAGGGGGTTTGGAGACAACCCCTCACTCCCCGTCGTCTGAGAAACTGTAAAATATTTGCCCCCGCTATAAACAGCCATCGTCTTATTCGCGGCCGACGGTTTGGGCCCCGAATATATCTGATATTTCTTCATAAGGAGCCTCCTTTCTTGAGACAATATATCATATATTTCACCTCAAGTCAATCATCGTGACGGTCGCATCCGGCAATTTTGCCGTGATATTCGTCGATCCCACGGTCGCAAGAGTAACCGTTGAGCCCCACGCAAGCGTCGCGTCTTTATTCGTCGTCGCCGGAGAACTAATGACAATACCCCCGTTCGAGTCGGTCGCAACCTGCGTACCACCCGAACCTTTAATGTTAAACTGCGACCTCAATGCACCGTTTTCGTAAAGTTTCAAATAAGCATCACCATTGTTGGTGGCCTTATTGGCCGCCGTGTCTTTTGCGCCGACATAAAGACAAGAACTCCAATTCGGATTGGCTGGCATAGTGACCGTAAGCGCCGTCCCCCCAATAGTTCCCACTGTTGATTGCCCGCCCCAAGATAAGGTGGGGTTCTTATTAACAACCTCCTGATGGGTGTCGTTTGAAGTTATTGTGATGTCGCCGTTTGCATCAGAAGCAACAGTGGTGGCTCCAACGCCTTTGATGTTAAACTGAGACCTAATTGTACTCTCATCGCAAACCTTCAAATATGTGTTGCCATTTAAAGTGGCCGCATTAGAAAGTTGGTCCTTTACTCCGACATAAGCATGAGTCGTCCAATGGGTGTCCGCACTAGGGACCCCCAAATTCGTGATATCGGCCTTGGTTACCGCAATAGAACCCGTAATATGTCCCTGAGCATCGTATGATACTTTATAGAACCCAGAACTTTCGGCGGCTACAGTGTTCGTGTGCTTGAATGTATTGCCGTCTAATTTGATGCCGTCAGACGCATTATATGTGGTATTGTTGTCCGCCAAAAATGGCAATTCCCCCACCTTTGTGACGCCATCGCCGACCTTCACTCTGTGAAGGTCGCTGTAATAAATATATTCGCCTTTCAAGGGAACAAAATTCGTTGCTTTCCCCCAATTGGCACCTGTATCCGCCTTCTGCTGAATGCGCGTTTTCAATTTCTTTTCTGCCATGATTTTCTCCTCCATTTATCGTTTCCAAAACTTGCAGAGATTGCCCCCTCCCCATCATTCCAGAGGAAGAAGATATTCGCAATCCATCGTGTTCTTGAATATGAACGACCCAAAAAGACGCTGGATCGCAAATATCGCGGAACGGTCCGAAGGCGCGGAGACCCCGCGCCTTCGTTCTTTTTCGTCCGCCCGAATAAAATCGGGCTTTTATTGGCTTACCTTCGGCGCTCCACCGCATTCGAAGACGAACGTGACGGTGTCGTCGATTGCGATTTTCGGGGTTGCCGCATCTCCGGTGACCTTCAGACCGGTGTCTGCGGTCACGGCCGTGACCGTGCCCACTTTGTCGACGCCCGAGTGCGTCTTGATCTGAGCCTCAGCAAGCGCCTTGATGTCAGCGTCGGATTTGCCAGCGATGGTGACGGTGTTGGCCGTGGCATCCGCGGTCACGGAGACATTGGTCCCCGCGACGATGCCGATTTCGGCATTGGCCCCGAACGTGGTTTCCCCAACCTTGATCTTCTGGTTGGTGTCCTTGGCGATGGCAGGCTTGTCTTTCAGATCGTTGTAGCTGCCGGAAGTGGCGACTCCCGCCAATCCGCTGATAAGCTCGGCGCCAAGCTTGTTTTCCGCGGTGATGGCGTCTTGCTTGGCGTTCCATGTGGCGGCGCTGGCGATTCTCGCGTCGGCGAATGTGCCAGAAGCGATCTTCGCGGCATCCAATGACGGGATGTCGGAAGCGGCAAGGCTTTCGCCTTTGGTGACCAAACCTTTGGAGTCATAGGTCACTTTCGTCGCCGTCCCGGCGGTGATGCCGGCGTTTTTGGCGACATAATATCCGTCAGCCGCGTCTTTCGTCAAATGGGTTCCCTCATCGCCCAATTCGACCCAGCTCTTCGTTGTCCCGTCGTCTGTCTTCGTTTCCAAAAGGATGTATTCCTTCGTTCCGGTGACGATGAGATCGCCGTTGCTGTAATCGTCGGTGGCCGGGAGTTTGTCGACCTTGCCTTTGAAGGTCACCCCTGCTTTGATGCTGGATTGCAGATTCGCGATGGCCGTCTCATTGGCGGTGACCTTCGCGTCGTTCTCGGTCTTGTAGGAATTCAGCGCAGAAGCCGCGTCTGTGCCGGCTTTCTTCGCGTCGGCGATAGCCGCCGTGTTGGATTCCTTGAAAGTGTTGAAATCGGCCTTTGGCAAGGCGGCGTCGGCTTTCGTGCCCTGGGCCGCCGTGGCATAGGCGCCGGCATCCGTATAAGCGGCGCTGCCGAGCCCGGTCACCGCGACGTTGTCGGTGGCTTTCCCGCCGACAGTGATCTTCAGAGTGCCGTTGTCGGTTCCGGATTCCAATACGACTTCCTGATGGGACTGCAAAGCGGAATCGGCTTTGCCCAAAGATGCCTGGACATCGCTGGAGAGATCGCTCTTGGGGATGCCCCCCTCAGGCTTGGAGTATTTCGCGGCGACGGACGCGGCGAGCTCTTTCAAAGCGCCGTTGACGTCTTTTGCCGTGATGCCTTCGATCTCAATGGCTTTGTCTTGCTTTCCGTCTAAAGCCGTGGACGTGAGGATGTCGCCAAGATCGACAACTCCGTTGGTCGGGCTCTTCGTCTCCCCGTTCATGGTGATGCCGGTGACGGTGCCGATCTTATTCAGGCCTGGGAAAGCGGATTCAGTGACGCCGACATCAGAAGCCGTGTAAGAAGGCCTTGAGGGGGCTTTCGCCCATGCGTAGACATCCGCGGCAAGCGCGGATCCCCATTTGAGTGCGCCCCATGTTTTTGTTCCATCACCAACCTTGAACAACACGGTCGGGGCAGTCGTGGCCGTGTTGTTGCCCGTTGGGATCTCGACAAAGCAGACCTCGCCTTTATTGGGGACAAAAGTATCGGCCACGGTGTTCCAATTCGTCAGAGTGTCATATTTTAATTGAATTCTAGTCTTCAATGTTTTCGTGGTTTCTGCCATATAATAAATTCTCCTTTATTTGAAAAGGGGAAGGGTTTCGCGCCTTTCCCCATTATAGTCGCCTTTCATTATCGACAGCAGTCCCACCATCAAGGACCAAAGTCTTAGCCCCTTGTTTGAGCAAATCAGTGGAGACTGCCTTGATGCTGAACGCGTGGTTCTCATCCAATTCCAAACCGCCGTTCTCTTTCGCGGTGTAGGCGACAGCAGCAGGAACCTCGACATAGGCTTTCCCTTCTTCGTCGAGTTTCAGAGAGGCTTCGCCGGCAGCGGCTTCGTGTCCGATCTTGATCGCGCCCAAAGCGTCTGCGGTGGCTTGCGGAAGAGCCTCGACTCCCCATTTGCCGCCTCTGTAAGAGACAAGGCCGTCGCCCGTCAGGGTGATCTTGTCTTGCTTGTTTTCCCATCCTTTGATGGCGATAGGGGTTCCTTCTTCCTCTCCTTTCTTCAAGGTGAGTTTGCCGTCTTCCGGGCTCTCCAGGACATAAGCCGGGATCGCCGCGACTTTCGTGTCGACCAATGCGTTGACGCTGTCATCGAAATCGGTGATGTCTGCGTGTGTGTGCGTGTGGTCGGCGGCGGCTGCGCCGATATCGGCGACGGCCAAGGTGATGTTCTCACTCAGGGCTTTGCCGTTGATCGTTCTGGTGAGCGGGACGTAAGTGGAGGCGGCCTCGGTCTTCGTGAGATGAGAGCCTTCGTCGCCAAGCTCTATCCATTTCGTTCCATTGTAGACGAACTCTTTTTTGCCAAAGAGGCAGACATCGCCGGACTTGAATGATTCGACCCCTTCCACGGTGGCTCCGCCTTCAGAGGACGGATCGGTGGTAGAGGTGCCGACGAAATGCATCGCTCCGGTTATTCCGGCAAGCTTGCCTTCGGCCGCGGTGACCCTTGTGTCTAAGCCAGTTATGGCATCGGCATTCGTTTTTTCGGCGGCTTTTGCCCTATCAGCCTCGGCGGTGATCTTCGCTTCCACCCCGTCAAGCTTCGCTTTGTCTTCTTTCGACATCAAACCGTCTTTTTCGGTCGTTGCGAGGATCAGCTTGCCCTCAATGGTCGTGCAGCGAGTCTCGAGAGCGCTCACTTTGCTTGCCAATTCGTCCGCGCTGGACGCTTGACCGAATTTCGTCAAGGTCTTGCCGGCATTGATTTGATACAAGCCAACCCCGACTTCGCTATCCTTGACGATCAAGAGCTGACCGATGTAATAAGCGCTGTCCGAACTGCCTACTTCGGCAGCTCCGGACGCGGCTTGGACCGCATCGTCGTAACTCTCGAAATAACTATTGGCGTCTAACGGGAACGCGGAGGTTCTGTTGAAACCAACAGCGAAATTCAATTTACCAAATTCCATTGACATATTTCCTTACCCCCCCTCATCAAGCAACCGTGAAATGCCATTTGTTGGCTTTGTCGCAGGCTGCTGCATTGTCCTTATAATAGACATTATAGGATTTGGCCGTATAGCCGTTGGCGCCTTCAACATCCACAGTGATGTGCTTGAATGCGCTGAAAGCTTCGGCATTCAAACCGTTCACGTCTTTGATCGACGTGATCGTCCTTGGCGCCGGAACGGCGATGATGACTCTCATATCGCCGACGGATTCAGCCGCATCTCCGGTATTGCCGGCGGAAATCGATCCGCCTTTTTTGCCGGACAATCCGCGAATGACGGCGCTCGTTGGGGTGCCTTCCTTCAATTTGACACCGCCCCAGAAGCTGTTCCGGTAACCAGTGATGGCAGATGAGGTGGAGCTCTTCGTGCCTGCTTTGATTGCCAGATCAGGCTTCTCAGTGCCTAAATTGTTCTTAGGGCTTACGCCTGCGGTGTGGGTTGCCACAACGCTCACTTTATAATTGGTGTCATCAGCGACGGTGAATTGGTAATTGCCGTCTTCCACGGCGAAATTGCCGCTGTCGGCGGTAGCGGTGTGCTTATCGGTGTCGGAAACCGCAAAAGTGGCGGTAACCCCCGTAGCAGGGCCATATTGATAACTGCCGCTGCCAAAACCGACTTGATAACTGGGGGTGATGACCGTGCCGACCTCTTTTGCCCCAGCCTCATTCAATCTGATACTGACCCAAGGTTGGTCGACTTTGGGATCTTTCGCCGAAGCGAACAGCCCGGATAAGAATTCCTTCAATGTCTTGTCTTTGGCGGCTATCGTTCCGCTTCCGGAAGCCGGCACGGTGAAAGTGCCAATATTGACGGTCGCGGTGAAATCGCTTGTCATTTTGACGTTTTCGTCGGTGAGCTCTATCTCGTCTTTGACCGCGTAAGGAAGCTCTTCCCAAGTCTTAACGCCATCGCCGATCTTGAATTTGTTCGTATCGGTCTCAACGCCAATCTCACCCGCCAAGAGAATGACGCTCTTATTGGCCAGCCAGTTGGCCGCGGTGTCATGACGAAGCTGAATTTTCATTTTCAAAATACTGTTTTCAGCCATAACTTCTAATTTCCTCCTCCTGAAAATGTGCCTTTTGGACAACACGGTCACGAACCGTTGCTGTCTCCCCCGAAAAGAATTACGGAACTCTCGTCGGATTCCCCGTTGAGAACATTCACTATGTCTTGCTTCGCGGTGGGCGAATCGGTGAGCTTCGCCGCTTTGACATATGCCAGCCCGTTTTCTTCGACCTTGACATAATTCCTTTCACCGTCTTCGGAGGTCTCGACCTTAGAGGATCTTATGCCTCCTATTGCATCTTCCGTGGCGATTTTCGCATCGAGGCTGGTGGCCCCAGCGGCATGCCATCCATTCTCGCTCCAGAAGTATAGCAAATAATTTTTCCCGTCTTCCGAAAGCACCGCATAAAGGGCGTTTTCGCTCGCCTCGTCTTCTTTTGGCAAAGAGCTCACGACCTCAAGCCTGAGGGACGGGATGTCCCCGGCGCCGAATATCGATTGCCCGCCTATCGTCTTGACGTCCAACGGCGTCTGTCCTTCCAACGGCTCTCCTTTCCGATAAAGATAAAGCTTTCCGTCTACGGCGACGATGTCCGTGGGGGCCTGCTCCGTGGCGATTATGCCTGCGCTCGAAAGCCTGATTCTCTTTTTTATTACCAAATTGATTTCCGAGTTTTCCTTGTCTAATGACATATTTCTACCTCCACTTTGTTGTTGACGCAAATCGTGGTAATATCCGTCGACACGGAACCATTCTCATCTTTGCGCACGTATCTCACGCAATAAGTGTATTTCCCGCGATGAAATTTATGGGAAATATCCTTGGTGAACTCCAAAGAAGCCACGTGGTAGTTCTCCGACCCATTGTCATTGCTTATGTTTTTGCAGATGAAAGAGTGGATCACCTCTTTCCTTCCGTTGTAGAAAGTCACAACTACCTGGTCATTTGGTCCGAAATCGATCAATTTGTTGACCTGGTTGCCTTTCTCATCGGTCTCCTGCTCTACGAGGTTGATTTCCATGTCGACAGCGAAAGTGTCCCCATAGAACCACTTCAGCACGCCCTTGTCCATGCGAGGACTCTGGGGCGCAGGAACCATAATATTCTCATCTTCCATAATTAAGCCCTCCGCGTTGAGATTCCTTTTTCGCAAGAAACCTTTGTTGAGGGAGCTTGAAATCCGAACCCCCCTCTGAAAGATCCCTTGCAGACCTCTTTAAAACCATGTCATCCATGGTTCTTCGTATCGCCTTCCCTCATCTTTTTCAGATTCAGTATTCTTTGGTTGGAACTGCCTCTCCAAAGAAGTTTGCCTCTGCCCGGATTCAGGGCATCCACATAAGGACCGTCGATGAGCACGTCTATATATCTCATCATCTCAAGATCCTTGATGTCCTCATAAAGGAATCCCGTATAAACCCATATGGTCTTGTCGGGATAGCGTTCTTTTATCCATTTCATGATTTCGGCGCCTTCCTCTCTGTTTGACGGGAAAGTGACCTCCCCTCCAGAAAAAGTGACGCCCGAGATCTCTTCTCTGCTCAATTGCTCATCAAGAGCGTCGTACAGCCATTCCCCGACAGGGGTGCCGACATTGGGGTCCCATGTCTCCGGATTATGGCAATGCGGGCATCGATGGCTGCAGCCAGCGCACCATATCACGCATCTGAGCCCATCCCCATTGACCTGATTGTTCCTCTCAAATCTGATGATGTTCATCACATGGACCTTCTGTCTTTTACTTCCGCCATTTTGGCGTCGTTCATTTTCGTGGTGCCCTCCACTTTGGAATAACCGAGGTATCCGCACACCCTGTTTATGGTGGTGAGGTTATGGGACCCGCAGAAACCGCAGACCTCGTCGGCATCGTCGGTCTCGTTCCCACAGTCCTCACAATAGGATTTCTCTATATTCACACCGAAATAATATCCCAATTTCATCGCGCGCCTTATGCATTGTTTGATATATACCTCATTCATCCCAGAGACGAAACGGCAATATTGGATGTGCCCGCCGCTCGCGATATGGAAATATCGGAATTCCGCGTCCTGCTTCTCATAAGGGGTGATGTCCTCAGTCACATGCATATGGAAGGAATTCGTGAAATATGCTCTGTCGGATACCTTGTGTATCACGCCGTATTTCCTCACGAATTGCTCTCGTTGGGTTCCACAAAGAGACTCGGCTGGAGTGGCATAAAGAGCAGCGATATAACATAATTTACCTTGCTGATATTCAGCCTTCTTCTGATCGACATAATCACTGATGTGCTTCAAAACTTCATAAGCAAATGCATGGTCATCTTCTCTGACTTCATATAAAGATTTCCCATTATATAATTCTTGAAGCTCATTTAGGGCGGTAAATCCATAAGAGAATGTTATTTTTTTCACAAGAGGTGATATGTTATCGGTGGATTTGAGCTTACCGAAACCGCCTTCACAGAATCCCACAGGATTACAACTAGCTTTCAGTTTGCACAAGAAGTCAAAGGTTTTAATGTGGAGACCATTAATCATATCAAGATAATAATCCAGCACTTCATAGAAATTCTTCTTCTCTTCCACCGACTTCTCATAGATCATCGGAAGATTGAGAGAGATGGCGCCACCATTGAAGCGCCCCGTGAATATCGGTTTGTCTTCATCGCTGGCGGGCTTCAATCCACCTTTTTCATAATAGGCGGACAAGTAGGCTCTACACGTTTTATCGAATGTCACCATTCGCACTGACTATATTATCAGCTTTCGCTGTTTCCTATTTGGACTCGGTGCTTATCTCCGAGTCTACTCCGTTACATTCATCGCGGATAGTCGATACAAGTTCCTAATCTTTTTATAACCAATAAGATTAAACTTCTCACGGTCTCATCTTATTTCTAAGACCTAACCGTTAGCAGCGACTAGTGTCGCCACACCCCCGAGCGGGGTTAAGGAAATTTAAGATGGGCTGTAGTTTACGCTTACCCATCGGGCTGATAATTGAATCAACCCATTCAGGATTCTCCTGAACATTCTCGTTCTTGTCCAAATACCATCTGGACACTCCGAATTTATGATATTTCTTGAATATATTTGCGATCTGCGGCTCATAATGAGGAGCATGAACGCCTCTGATCAAGGTCTCATCTGGCTCGTCAAGCGACAACCAGTCTGGATACATGGCAGCGCATGAAGTCTTCACGCCTTCGTTGAACAGCCATTCGAGCGGCTTGCCTTCCCCATGGAGTTTCTTCGTGTAAAGGAACACCATCTTCGGGAAGATCGCGGGGCGCTTGTGACCGGGATGCCCCTGCCCCTCGCGTCTGACCTTAAGGGCCGTGGACCACACAAGAGTTCCAAATCTTGTTTCGTCGCATCCTCCCGTTATCGTAATGAACGGGTAATCGCCACGACTAGATGCCACGGTGTTGAACGTATGCTCGAACCCTTGGAACACCTGCTCAACGTCCCTCTCGACCTTTTTGATTGCATATTGATCGGCCGCGTGTTCATCATAGTTGCCATTCATCTGCTCGCACAGGGATTTATATTCCCTGACGTATCGATTGTACGACTTCTCAGCATATGGAGCCAGGATCGAGTCGATTTCTGGCAAAGTAAACCCGCCGTATTGCTGAGCGGCGCAGTTCAACGTGATGTCGCTGATCAAGTTCCCCGCCGTCCTTACATCCTTTGGTTCGTTATACCCGATATGCTCCCATTCGAATCCACCTTGAAGGACTTTCCCCATATCGAACACACAGCAATTTGAAGTATCCAATCTAGCAGATAAATCATGAATATAGATATATCCGTCGCTCATGGCCGACAACTCTTCTTTACTTAAGAAATTCTTTTTATAAATTTCTTTGTTCAAAGCCGAATAAACTAGACTTCTCTTAGTAGAGACCAAGGCGGCAGATGTATTGGCATTGCTACGATCGATCTTATAATTCATCTCGTCAGCAGTTTTCAAAACGCTATCCATCATTTCCACGAAATCTTTCTTATAATTTCGGTAATCACGATACGTCTTAGCAACCTGCCCGTTAACTTCGTCTAATGCACATTCGACAAAATTATGCATTTTGGAAACAGGAATAATATCCTGCCCGTATTTTTCTGTTTCATCTCTTACGATCTTTTCGATTTTAGACATGTCGTCTTCTGACAGAATGACATTGATCCTATCCGCAGATTTTTTCACCGCTTCACGAATCTTGTTGAAGTCGAAAGGAACGCAATGATTGTCTTTCTTCATGACATTCATTAGTCACACCTCCGTTGCAAAAAGAATTCTACACCAAAGCTATAACAAAAGCAAGATGTCTTCAATTTTTATTTTTTTCTTCAGCGTCCTTATGCAAAGGAACAGAAGTGCCTGTGAGAGAATCGATATCTTTATCCAAAGCGTTGCCGAGAGCCATATCTCCGACAGACTCTTTTAAAGCCTTCCACTCAGGAGACTGCCCATTGAGAATACTCTTCATATTCTCTAACATTTCCGGAGTCAATTCTTTTCTAGCAGCTTCTAGTTGCTTGACCAAAGCGTCAATATTGTCGCTCCTGAAATATTCAGAGGCTTCCACAATCTTATATATGTTAGAGAAATTAATCATCTTATCAATCAAGTCGCACAAACGGTCAAAATCTTTCCCGCAGAAAGAGAGGATATAATCAATAAAACCAAAATCACACATCACATCATAAATTGTCTCATCGGCCACATAAGAATCCAAATCGTTTTCTAAATTGACGCAATATTCCAAAATTCCGTACATCGTTTCAGCCACAGTCAAATGGACGGCAGACTGCATGGCATCTCTTTCAACATTAAAAATATTCGCAGTTATAATAGAAGCGCAAATGATTTTTCTATTGATGCTCAAATAAGGAATCACCTGCAATTTCTGCATATATTCATGCACTTTCGCATTGTTTTCCTCTGTAGGATTCTTCTTGAACTCAAGAATCGCCGCAAGAACTTCTGTAAGTTTGATTTTTGCCATTTTATTCTCCTTTTGCCTCACCGGCTGGTTTCTTCTTAAAGAAATCGCTTAAGATTTCTTCATCGCTAACATCATTGTAAACCTTTATCATATCTGGGCTTGACCACGAAAATATTAAAGTAACAACCGAATCCGGAAGTTGCATACTTTTCAAAAGAGTGCAGAAATAATGTCTCCCCGAATGCGTATAGAAATCTATACCAAATTTTTTTGAGATCTTTCTTGCAAACATATTTGCAGTAGAGACATTAGCTGGAACCCATTTACCATCCTTGTTGGTAACGAATAGATACTCACTATCTATCCCTTTTTCCGCCCTCTCCTTCATCCAATTTTCAAGATATGGATCAAAAGCTTCTTTAATGATGTATTTTTTTATCAATTTTCCTATTTTGCCGCGCCCTTTAGATCTTATCGGGGGGGTGCAATACATATATCCATCAAAAACTTCGGCCTCTTTTGTGAAAAAAGAGGTTTTCATCTGAAGAAGTTCGGCTTTTCTCGCGCCGCATGAACACACAAGCGCGACATAACAAGCTATCTGATACTCCTTCTCATCTGTCAAAACCTTAAGAATATTTTGCACCTCCTCGTTTGAAAGAACCGTCTTCTCTCGAACGGTGGCTATATGGACAGGCTCCAATCCTCTCAATTGGTTGTGAAAATTGGGATATTCGTCTTCGTATAAAAGCTCTATTTCAGTAGACAAACTACTCAAACAGGATTTCAAAGAAGCTATCCGATTCGGGCTCATGCCCAGATCCCTCAAATATCCAAAGTAATACACGAAATCTCTTTTTTTCAAATCTATAAAAAACTTATCGTCATTTTCTTTGTAATTCCAACAAAAAAACACTTTGAGCCACGCTTCATATTGCTGCTGCGTCTTTGGAGATTTGTCATTGCTCTTGCAATATTGGATATATTGCTTCACCAGCTTGCGATTCTGTGGCGAGACCTTGTCATAATCGCTGGTTAAATTTTCATTGTATACTGTTGATCTAGCCATAGAATACCCTCCTTTAATTGGTTTTCAAATTTTTCAATCTTTCGATCTCAGCATCGACAGCCGCAATGGCATGCGCGGCCTTTAGTGTTTTTCGATGCCTTTTCTCCTCTCGGATTTTCTCATCGATATCATTGTCCCATTTCACCTCGCACAAAGTCTTAGCGAGGAATACGGCATCCGTTTCGTCTAATGTCGTGGTTTTCATTTGTTTGGAAAATATCTCATAAAGATAATCTCTGACCATCTCTTTCGTGACCTTGTCTTTAGGGGTCAATTCTTTCAAATGTCGATAGTAGGCATGCGTCGTGGCCGGGGCCACCCCTTTGTAATCATAGCACGGAATGCCTCTTTCATAGCAGCAAACATCCAATATGGCGTGGCTTTTCGCCAAAGCAACGAAAGTCTGAACAGTGGAAGATCCGCCATGAATCTGAGTCGGCATCATCTCTTTGGAAACAAAGCAATTTTTCAGCCCAAACTCCTTGTCGAACTCATCAAAAAAATTATTAATCTTTGCTTTGAGCTCGGCAAACGGCAATTCACCGTCCCCCTTAACATTTATTACCGAAGTGCACATGGGCTCTCCTTTTTCAATATTCCAAACGCAGACGCCTGTTATTTTGCTAGCAAGGTCAAACATTATGAGATATTTATATGAGCCTATTTTCTTTCTGAATTTTATTTCCATAAAAATCCTCTTTTCAAAAAATGTTATCTTTAATAATATGCTCTGAAAAGAGCATTAAAAAAGCGGGATCAATTCCCGCTTGAATTAATTATCGGATGGCTCATTGAGCTCTCTTTCCAGTCGTTCGAGATTGTCCCTCAGCCTCACATCTCCTTTGTCTTCTTCGTACGCCAGTCTTGCATACATTAAAGATGTGTGCTTCGCTCCGGAGTAATAATAGGCAAGACACAGTAGATCCGCAGGTTCGCTTGTCCACGCTTTATCCCACTCCAACCACGAATAAAGACGCCTCGTCTTCAACAAAGCTTCATTAACGACGTCTATTGCTTCCCGATATTTCTCTTGAGCCAAATACACTTTGGCAAGTTCAAGATAATTGTCCCTAAATTCTGGGTTTTGCGCAATTCCTTGTTTGAAATCAATTATCGCCTCATCCAATTTTCCTAAATCGACATGACATTTCCCCTTAAACATAAAAAGGTCTGTCTTACAAGAATAAGCATCCCCCGTCCTTATGTTGGGGAAAACTGTCTTGTCTATGAATTCCAAACATTTTTCTCTGTTGCCAGAGTAATAATATTCATGAGCGAGATAAACCAAGCCATAATAATCATCCGGGTTTTCTTTTGCCCGCATTTCCAACAAAGGCAAATAAGAAGATCTACTATCTTTATGCAAAGGATAATGATGAAGCCAAATATCATTGCTAACGGCCGTTCCGCTTGTTCCGTCATAACTTGAGTCTCCACCCCATGTCAACGTTTCATGCACCGGGAATTTCCAGAACCATTTGCCGGAATTGTCGTGGCATTTATCATACCAAAACACTCTGGCGGGACTCCCATCTTGATTATGTGACCACGCGTATTTATACCACATCCGGTGCTTATTGCTCTTGTCCCAAGCCTCTCTAAATTTATTTCCCCATCCAGGAACGAGGACCTCGTCTAAATCTGTTGATATGCAAAAATCCGCATCTTGGGGGATCATCTTCATATTCGCGTTTCTCGCCACGTCAAATCTCCATGGCTTAATTTCTGCTTGGCTCAAAATTATTTTCTGAGGGAATTTATCCTTCCATTCCTGAAGGCGTTCCCAAGTACCATCTGAACTTCCGGTGTCTAAAACGCACAAATAATCGGCCTCTGTCATAGAATTCATCCACCTGTCAACATTGGGCAATTCATTTTTGCAAATTGTATAAACAGCTATCTTATAATGTACCATGCTCCTCTTTCCTCCTGTCCAAAATTTCTAAAAAATTAAGGATAAGCGGCTTAGAAGGGGCTACAAGACCTGAGAGCCGAGCCCCCTTCTAAACCGCCTATCCCCTCTCCGATAATATAACAGACAAGGAAGAAAATGTCAATACGAGTCACATCATTTCACCAGATACAAAAGAAATCGGAACCCCCCAAGATCTTCCCAAAATTTGGCTAAAGTCTCCGCGATGCTCAACAAAAGTCAATACAATAGAAAGATACACATTTAAATTCTCATATCTAATTTGACCAAACTCAGAAAGCGGAGTATCTTCTTGACTGCCGTATTTTCCACACACAATACCCGAACAATATCGATGACAATATCGCCTCACAACGCTTGGGAGAGAAACGTCGCTTCCAAAAGGAGACCATTCAACAGAGGTTAGTCGTGGGCGAATGTTCAAAGACTTTGGCGAGCAGGTGAATTTTTCCTTCCCTTCCCTGACATTAAAATTGTGCCAACCGGAGTCCGGAAGAGGGTACCACCGAGGGACAAAGGCGGAAATGGAGCCACCGTGGCGCCCCCCAAAATGATCATACCCTCTCTCCAGCGAATTTTGCCGGAACCCCGGCGCGATAAGCCTGGCCGTGGCTTCATACGGAAAATCGAGGTCTGGCAAAGTCGAGTCAAACTCGACCAGAACCGTGAGAGGGTTGTCGCTCGAAAACGACCAGTGCCATTGCAAATCATTTTCTATATATTCTTTAAAATTATCTGCATTCATAACGCCCTCCCTCATCTAAGGTCGACAACTTCCACAGTTCCCCGCGGCCCCTGAGGACCCGTGGGGCCAACGCCCCCAGGGTTCCCGCCTGGGCCTTGTGGTCCAGTTGGCCCAACGGGACCAATTCCACCTGGTCCTTGTGGTCCTGTTGGGCCTTGAGGTCCTGTTGGGCCAATTCCCCCAGTTGGACCAATTGACCCCGCACCTCCTGGTCCTTGTGGTCCTGTTGGGCCTTGAGGGCCAGTATCTCCCTTAGGTCCTTGGGGACCTTGAGGACCAGTGTCTCCCTTGGGTCCTTGGGGACCAACCGAACCCGTGCCTCCACCGGGCCCCTGCGGGCCCGTGGGCCCAATCGCCCCCTGAGCGCCCGTGGGACCAATAGGACCTATTGCCCCCTGGAACCCCGTTGGCCCCATAGGGCCAGTCGGACCGACCGAACCCGTGCCTCCAGTAGGACCGACAATACTGCTACCTTGAGGGCCAGTGGGGCCAGTTCCTCCAGTGGGCCCTGTGGGCCCAACGTCTCCAGCAGGCCCTGTAGGCCCAATACTTCCCGTAGGACCAGGACTCCCTTGAGCCCCGGTCTCCCCCACAGCTCCGCGAGGTCCAGTGGCTCCAGTCGGCCCTTTGATGTCATCTCTCCAGCAGATATAAAGAAGATTGTAATTTTTAAGGTTGTTCAGTCCGGGGCCAAGGTTTTTTTTGTTGCCGTTCAAGTCGGTGACGGCGACAGTTCCTGTCCCATTGACCAAAGTCTCGTACTGAGATTGCGTCAAGAAAACAGTTGGTATATTTTCAAATGGATTCGCCATACGAGACCTCCTTGTTTTTTATTATTGCTTATATCGAACTTATTCTTCTTGAGTTAATGAAGTGATAGTGGCTTCAGATGATACATAATACTTCAAATTAGGGTTCACATAAGTGAAAACAGCTTGCTGAGTAGAACTTGGAAAAGACCAGACAAACGGAAGAGAAGTGATTTTATGTAAAAGTTGATACTCCGATGAGCCTTCTTTATACGCACAATATCCGTCTTTTACTGCATAGCTATAGTGCACATTATTCCAATCCATTTCCCAAATAACTTCATCCTCATAAGAGTAAATCTCAACACTCCAATTATTGCCCAAGCCCCACGGTTGTGGGGTGTCTTCCTCAGAATAGGTCTTACCATTAACTGTTAATTCAACTACCCCCCCCTCGAAGAGGAATCGGCGTAAGCGGAGTCATAAACCCAAAGAATAGGGGCTGATCCATCCGCCTGAAGGATGCTATAAACATGGTTGGAGAAACCGGAAGGTATAGAATGCACTCCAGAAGCAGTCCAAGTACTAGCTACCCCAACACCCGTCTTCCAATATCGGAATTGTCCCGCATCGCAAGTGATATTATCATAATCACCTTGGTCAACCCTTGTTATCCCTTCAGTGAAGGTGTAAATTTTTCCGCCATTCTTATAATCCAAATATGTCCCATCCCAATAGAACTTTTCAATATCATCACCAACGCGAGCGGGGCGCAACTGAAGCGCAGCAGAATGATAAAGAATAGAATCTTTATAAGCAACGGTATTCTGTTCAAATGCATCCAAATATCCGTCAATCACATAAAAACCAGCTTTACGACCTATTTCCACGGAGTTACTCGAAGCTGTTTTAAAGGCCAGTCCAGGCCCCTGCCCATAATTCTCTACCCAATAAGCGCGAGTATGGCCAGTATCATCCAGATGGTCCTTAATAAAAAAGCCCGCCAAAGAACCTGAAGGCAAATCCCCCTTGCCATCCCAATAAATCACGCCGAGATAACTACCAACCTTAATCGGATTCAGCGCCTGCAATGCTGGCAAATCCAAATTCGCGCCATCGCTTATCATGCCACTATATGCCTGAATCAGAGGGTCTACTTCAATTACTGTCCCCCCCCCGCTTCCGTCAAGAGATTCATAGAAAACCGGAAGACCCGGCTGAAGATTATACACAATCTTCTTAGTGTTGGTGTCATAAGACATCCCCGTCACGACTCCAGACTGGGTGGAATTCCCCACGACGCCATTGACATTAGCGGTGACCCCGTCCGTGCCATCCTTACCAGCCACGCCTCTGAAATTCGTGACTTTCGTCCAAAGATTCGATTCATTGTATCTGAACACGTCATTGGAAGACAAATTAAGATAATAGTCTCCAACTTTGGGAGACACCGGCGGCACCTGCCCTGTCACCGATTGAATCACGTTCCCCGCAGAATCAGTAGTTACGGCTTGGCCAGAAAACCAAGTACTTCCCGTCGGCCCCAGCTTTCCGGTCGGTCCTACGGGCCCCGTCGGGCCTACAGGACCAGTTGGACCTACCGGACCAATTGAGCCAGTTGCGCCGGTGGGGCCAAGACTGCCTTGCGGGCCGGTGGGGCCTTTCAAATTCTTGAAGGTGAATTCAAATTTCTTATTTGTGTCTGGACCAGTAGCATTCACCGAGACAAAAGGGGTGCCAATGTTGGCATCAACGGTCGCCGTTGGGGTCGCAAAACCCGCGGCACTGCCGGTTTCCCCCTTGTCTCCTCTTGGTATGGTGAAAACAAGCTTCGCATCATTTGCCGTTCCATTGTTGACAACGCTCGCGCTGGAACCAGCCACTCCCGTGTTCGCAGAAACCGAAGATATCGTCGCGGCCCTGCCGCTAACCCCTTGTTTGGCCACGGAATAAGCCGCTGAGCCATTGCTGAAATTTATTTTCGTCCACAAATAACTACCTTCCGCAACCGCAACTGGAGAAGAACCCCAAGTTCCCGTTGGGGCGGTGGTTGCAGAACTGCCAGCCTGATACTGTAAAGACTGAATTGTGATACCATTTTTTACAACAAAGGTTCCTGCAACTGTGTTGTCCGAATTCTTCATGGTATAAGTAATGGTGTTGCCTGGCGCAGGAGAGCCATTCGGGGTCACTGAAACGATGTGTGCGCCAGTTGGCCCAGTAGGGCCGACGGCACCCGTTGGGCCAAGGTCACCCTTGGCACCTTGCTGACCGACTGCGCCGGTAAAGCCTCTGGGCCCCGTAGGGCCGATTATATTCTGATAATAACAAACGAAATAACCGTCGCTTGGAAGCCCGGTCAGTGTTTTTTTGTTGCCATTGTAGTCGGTAACTTCAGTAGACCCACCCGTCCTCAACGTCTCATACTGAGCCTGGGTGAGGAAATAAGTTTTCGTATTTGTAATGTCTGCCATCTTTCTTTTCCTCCTCACCAGGCGACTTCAGAGCCGCCATCATCAGAAAGCTTTACATAGAAAACGCCATGCACCGCATTGATAACTTCTGCGGCGGGGACGTTGGTATAAACTATCTTTTTTGAAGAATCATCGTATTCCATGGCAACCGTGACGCCCGTTTTCACTTCATACGACCCATTCGATGAAGCGATCCCCGTAACGTTGCCCGTATCGCCCTTTGGCCCTTGAGGGCCTTTAACCTGAGCTATTTTCGTCCATTGTTTCTGCTCATTGTATCTGAATATCTCAGCCGTCGAATTATTGAAGTAGAAATCCCCGATGACCGCCCCTACTGGGTCTGGATCAACCACAACATTGCCCTGCTGGGTCGAAACCGCCGTGCCGGAATACCAAGTGCTGCCAGTTGGACCCAATGGGCCAGTCGCGCCTGTAGGGCCGACGGGTCCGACAGGTCCGGTAGGGCCTGTTGCTCCTTTCGGAATTTCAAAATGGAAAGAGAATGCTTTTGCCGTATTTGGACCAGTTGCGGAAACAGTTGCTTTCGGCTCGCTTCCGGCTGCGACGACTGTCGCAGAAGCGGTCGGCGTCGCGAATCCGGCAGCGGCGCCCATTGCGCCATTCTTTACTGTGAAATCACTTGTGACGCCATCAATGGTAAAGGTGTAGACATTTGTCCCGCTGCTGTCAGCAGAAGTGGCTGTCTGCTTGCCTGTAACCACAGGCTTGTCTCCCTTATCACCCTTGGCGTGAACACCAAGGTCCTTTCCGTTCAACGTCCAGTTGCCAGAAGTGGGATCAATTGCCGGAGAATAGCCGTTCTTAACGACAATATTGCCCGCATCCAACGTTTTATTCGCCGTATCGGTATATTTGACATTGTACGTCGATTCGGCGCCAGAACCCTCCTGAAGAGTGCCCGTGACACTTACCGATTTGAGTCCAACCCCTGTTATACCAATAGGACCTGTAGGACCCACGGCACCAGTCTCACCTTTGTCTCCAGGAATACCCCTAGGACCAGTCGGGCCAATAATATCCTGATAATAACAAACAAAATAACCATCGCTTGGCAATCCAGTAAGAGTGGCCACGTTCCCATTATAGTCTGTAACGGTGGTAGTTCCCCCCGTTCTCAATGTTTCATACTGCCTTTGGGTGAGGAAGTATGTCTTTTTTTGCGTTATCACATCTGCCATATGCTACCTCCTCTTAATCCGGTATTTCATTCAAGTTATCATCTAATCTTGTGAAAAAGACACCATTCACAGATTCGAACATTGTTTTGACCGGAACATTGGTATATAAAATTTTCTTTGATTCTTTGTCGTATTCGATTTTTGTAGTAAGGCCGTTCTTTTGGTCATAACTTCCCTCTGCCAAACTGGCGCCCTCTACATTCCCGGTATCCCCTTTTGGGCCCTGCGCCCCTTTAAGGGTTGCTATTTTCGTCCATTCTTTTGACTCGTTATATCTATAGACCTCTCCATGTTCCTCATTGAAATAGAAATCTCCCACTTTAACACCATCTGGAGAAGGATCAACAGACACTTGCCCTTGGGCTGTTCCGACATCGTTTCCGGAAAACCAAGTGCTGCCAGTGGGGCCAACAGGCCCCGCTGCCCCAGTGGGCCCAATGGGACCTATTTCGCCCTGCGCCCCAGTGGGTCCAATGAGACCCACCTCACCCTGTGGACCCGTTGGACCCACTGGACCAGTCGCACCAGTTGGACCTACAGCCCCCGTAGGACCGGTGGGGCCTACTTCTCCCGTGTCGCCTTTGGGCCCTTTTTCTCCACGAGGCCCCTGCACGGCGGACCCTTGCCCGGATCCACCGGAAGAAGACGCTCCTCCATTTTCAAGTACTAATTGGTTCAACTGATCCCTCAGATCAAGATTTTCACCAACTTTGGCAAAAATAAACGACTGAGCAAACTGGTTGCCAACTTTGTATACATAAACATAATCACCAGTGTTCAAGTCAAAACCGAATTTATTCGGAATATTATGTATGACATTAGCGTCATCAGGGACAACGTAGATATTGTACCTGCCGTCGCTTCCAGGGGACGCGATCTGACATAACGCCACTTGATCTTTACTATCGAGCTGCTGTTTGATCAGCTCTTTGATAAGATCCAGCATTGACTTGGCCGTTTTTTCATTATTTATACCCATGCTGTCCACCTGCCTTTGTCATATGTGCCGCAGAAAACGCGGCGGAAAAAAAGGAAAGGGAGTTCCCTTTCCTACATTCGACAATCAATGATCGTCTCAGCTTGTTTTATTTTCGAATAAAAAGGTCTTTTTATTCGCCCTTATTAATTTTTTGCTCTTCCTCTTCCGTGACTAAGAATTTACGGGCCTTTTTCGCATTCTTGATTTTAGAAGCCTCTTCTTTCTTAGAAGATTTATTCATATTATTAAACCATTCGATGGTTTCATCAATATATTTTGCAAGATTTTTTAAATCTTCTTCGTTAATTTCAATTTCAGCTTCTTTGCAGCCAGCAACAACGGCATCAATAACCATTTGCTGTTTTTCCGATCCTTTTTTGCCACTGGCTTCCGCTTCTTTCATGGCGGCCAAAGCAATATCTTTTATTTTTGACCAATTCTTATTTTTCACAAGTTCTGCTCCTTTCTTAGCTAATTTTATTGCAACTGGAACAAGAACTGCGATAGCGGCAATAAAACCGACGATAAAAACAATCAAATTAACCCAACCTTCGACAGTGGTGGGCCAGATGGATCCTAAAACAATGATAGAATTCATAAAAATTCCTCCTTTTTCCAAAGATATTTCTTAGAGCCGGCGCCCCAAATTATAGCTTCGGCTTTTTCTTCATATTCTCTATATTTAGACGGGTTACGTTTGTACGCGATACCATCAATTAAATAAGTTTTATCGGGCCCAGTATATCCGACGAATTTCATACCAATGGCTTCGTAAGATTTTCCATCGAACTTATTAAAATCGCAATAGCTAAACACTTCGTCAGGATCGTAATCTTTAACAAAACGAGAAAACAGCTTACTCACGCCCCCAACGACAATATTGTTCGAACCAGGGCATCCCCTAATTATCTCCCAAGAATTATCCCCTTTGAGATTTCGATTATAATGGGTTTTGCTAAAGCTCATGAGCTGGATGAGCTCGCCATGGCAGTAGAGGCCATAAGTCACTTGCGCAGAGCGGTGACCTTGAAGGTGTACACTGTCGTTGAGGCGCTTTGCTTCTTGATTGGATATTTCCTTTATCTCACATTTGCGAGCATAAATCTTGCTGCCGACAACACCAAGGGCGATTTTCAGCAATTGGATAATCTTGTCTTTCATGACCCGCCATTCATATTCATATATATGAATAAGACGGATGCCCTTAGACTCGGCGAGCTTCGATTTATCAAAATGATAATTCCTGTCTTTGACGGCGCTCGAATGCCAATAATCGCCATTGAACTCTATTCCGATTTTTTTATTTGGAATATAGATATCAATTTCCATCCCATCCAAAACCCTTCTTTCGTGGGTAACAAAATCGATGCCGAAGCCTTTGAGTAGATTCTGCAACTCGAGTTCTGGCGACGAAACATATATGGATAGATAATTTTCCCAACCGTTTTTTTTCACAGCGCTTCTGACCTTATTGTCCGAGCAGCCCAAGGCTTTAGCAACCATTGTATAGTTCGGCCTATCGTCGAAGTTGCCCATGAGAAATTCCGCGAATCTTTCTTCAGAAGAAAGAATTTCGGAAGAAAATTCAGAATCTTTGCTCACAGGGTGGTCAAAACCATATTTCTTCAGACAGTTTTTTCTATAATTATCCTGCACTTTCGAGGAAAGAAATGAATGCTTCACCCCAAAGCGAGACAAATTGGTTTTTTCCTTTGTTTCCTCGATTTGGCCAGAAGACTTGGATATCCTGTTTTGGGCAAGCCATTTCAACATCGTTTTGGCGCTCACGTTGAAATGCAAAGCGGCGTCGATGACCGAATGCCGCTCCACAATATAATATTCATAGAGATCTTCTTTTGCGGGAGACACTTTAGCATTAGAAAATACAATATTTTCTTTTCCGGCCTCTGATTTCGCATAACAATCCGTGCCATACTTCTTCAGACAAGTTTCTTTGCTTTTTTCACGCACTTCTGCTGATTGCATGGCATAATCGCACCCAAAGCGCTCCCTCATTGATGCTCTGCGAGACTCAGCCACGCCATCTTTGCTCTTTTTTATTTCATGATAAGACAGCCACCGTCGCATCGTATCTACCGACACACCATGAAGCAAAGCCATTTGCTTCTGGGTTTTCTTCTCCTCAAAATACTCTTTTTCCAAAATACCCTTGGAAGGCATTTTCCAATCAAGCTTGTTCACGGGCGGCTTTTTATCCCGCGACATATTGTTCTTCACGGCAGCCTCGCTCCTTATCCTGCGGACCTCATCGCTCGATTTTTTTATCCCGTTCCGTCGCAAAAACTTTTCCATTCCGCTTTGAGAACGATTAAAATGCTCCGCAGTTTGCGAAAGAGTGTGGTTTTGATCAATATAATACTTTTTCACTTCTTCCGAATTTATATTTAACATCTTTATACCCTATTCTCCTTGGGCTCCCATAAAATAACACATTTCATCTTTAAAGTCAACAAGGCTCTCATCCGTGCATTAAGGTTTTAATAACGCAAAGATGAGAGCCCTGTTGATGGCTTTCGCCATTCAACGAGGCTCGATTTCATCTTTCTTCCTTTTTCTGGAATTGAGAACAAGACTCCATGTCCGTTGTCTCAAAATGCTTCTTGACGGTGCACCATCTTTGGAATGGGCACACGTCAAGCCGCAATTTGCATATATAACGATAGACGTCGCCTTTCCCCATCAGAAATCGACATCTTTCCGACATTCTCAGAATTAGGCAGCAACAGTAACGTCGTCGCTAATTTCAGTACCGGTGATGGTGATCTTGCTCGCGCCAACGGCAAATTTCCCGCCCGTCAAAGCAGGATCGAAGGTAAGATTCTTATTATCCATTTTAAGGACTTTGCCATCTTTGGTAAGGGCGTACACGACAGGAACCATTCCTGCTTTCAGACTATCTTCATCAACGATCAATTCACTATAATTGTTCGAGGCATAGTCGTTGATGGAGAGAACGATGTTGTAAAGATTCTGTTCTCCCTGCTCACAGGTATTATCAGAAGCAAGAGCGGAACCAGCAAGAGAAATGGTCTGGTTGCTGGACATATTGAAAGCCATTTCGGAGCCGCCATTGAGACGGAAACGAGGAATTTCATAAGTGATGGTCCCAGCCTTCTTACCATTGGAGGCAGAGCAAGCATCGCCAGCAAAAACAGGAGCGGTGATGATCAACATATATTCGGCAGGAATAATGTTGGAAGTGACGTGAGCGATGAGAGCGTTAGGATCCTGTTTGCAATAACGGACACAATAGGATTTGCCAGCAACGAAATCGCCAGTAATTTCTTTCCCATCAGTAAATTTGTAAGTTTTCCACTCTTCTTTGCCAGCTTCAGAAGCCCAGACATATTTAAGCTCTCCGCCACAGGCACCAAAGTTAATAGCAAGAGGCTGTTCTTTGAGAGTTATCTTTCCCTGTTCGGCGACAACAGTTTCGGTGGCATAGCCGTGAGAGCCATCATTTTTGAATTCAGTGCCAAGCTGGGCTTCAAGATATTCTTTTTTGAAAACAACATCGGTAAGGGTGATTTCGACGGCAGGATCGTGATAGAAGCTGAATTGAATAGGAGCGCCAGTTCCGCCACGAACATCGTCTTTAGTAATAGTGGTATTGATACCAGAGTCGGTCAAAGTTTTAGAAACGAAGGCAAGAACATAGCTTCCGTCTTCTTTTCTTTCAAAAGCTTCAACCGAACCAACAGATCCGAGAAAATACTTCATATTTTTATTCTCCTTTTATTTTTAATTTATAAAAATCATCTTTCGGCATATTGTTGAGCTTGGTCAGTCGTCTTGTACCCATCTCCATACATATCCTTTTGGGTTTTGTATAGCCAGTGCTCCAACTTGAAGTCTTTTGGGAAAGACACCATCCCACTCATCATCGCCGACCTGGTGATCTTATAATTGATTAAATCGTCCACCAGGCCAAGGGCCATGGCAAACTTCCGAATCGTCATATCATAAATGTCAGAAAGCTTATAATTGGTTGCCACCGACAGTCCGACTATCTTCCGCTCCAGCGAAGCCGTTGCGCCGGCGTTCGCTTTCGCTTCGAGAGCCAAGCGTGCCTCATAATCGGCTTTAATGTCCGGGTCAACCCACGAATCATTCTGATAATCAGAGAAATTCTGATACATGACGATTTCCCTCAAATCATTGAACATCTGAGAAGTAATCGTCTTCCCATCGATCAAAAGCGAATAATGGTTTCCCTTCTCATTTTTGATGATTTTCACCATCTCCATGTATTGTGACTGATCTTCGTTGCCACATTTGTCGCAAATAAGTTTAGGTCCATCTGCTTTTTCTCCCCCTTTTGGAGGATTCGACACAGAATCCTGAACTTTTTTGATAAAATTCAGAAAGAGGCCACTATCGTATTCAATGACATTTCCGCATTTCTTACACTTGAGGCCGTTCTTGAGGTGGAAAACCACCTCTATCAACAAGCCAAGCTTATAGGACCAATAAGGCCCTTCCTGCTTGTCGTTGAGCTTCGACACAAGAAAATCAAGATTCGTCATCTTAATCCCTTCTATCGTTTTGTTTTTCTCCAAAGTAAGACACGAGGACGCGGAAGCAAATTTTTCGTAATCGCGAACGGTTGCGGGGTACAATAGAAAACCGTGGAACGGGACCGGAAGATCCATCTTAAAATATTCTATCTCATCCTTACGCAACTCATTGGCGAGAGAATCGTTTAGCCCTTTATAACGGTCCGGTTTCTCCGCCGAGGATTCCGGCTCATTACCGGACGCCTGCCCAGAGGATTGCCCTCCGGTCTGTTTACTATTTTCTTCTTCCGCCATATGTCACAGCTGCTCCCCCGGCACCCCCATCGCATCCCCGCTTGAGTCATTGCTCATATTGCAGGCAAAAACAATGGAGTGGCCATAATAAGAGCGCCTATTATACAACGGCATGGTCGCCTTGCATTTTATTGGCATCCTCATATTGAACTGAAGATATCCGGCGCCATCCAGATACAGGCCGTTGAATTCGGCCAGTATGCACTTCAGCAAAACCGTCGCGCGATTCTTGAAGGCAACAACAACATTGTCCTTTCCATCCGAATCGTTTGGATTCGCCAACGGATACAGGAATTCATCCCCGTCTCCGTTTATGGCGCTGATTTTGCTATGCGTCACCGTCTCGATCGTCACCCCGACCGTCGACCTCAGATGGTCGACCGGAAGGACGTCTTCGACGTATATATACAAAGAACTGCATTGTTCTTGCCACGCATCGTCAACAAAAGGCGAGAAGAAGACTCTTTTCGACGTCGGATTTCCGTTGTCGTAATTCACGAGCCCCCATCTATCGGCTTCGCTGAGAGTTGGCTTGCTTAATGCGTCTAAGCTGTTGTATTTCAGCAATTTCCAGATTATGTCCGCAAATTTGGTCTGTGACTCGACTAAATGAGACACCATTTTAGCTTCTATGCCATCCAGGTTCTGGAACCTGTTGAATTCATTGAAATCACTTCGTTCCAAATAATCCATTTTCCTTTTACCTCCGAATCATCATTCCAGCCCCCTCATCGTCATTTTGAAAGACGAGGAGATTTCCGCGCCGGTAGGCGATTCTTCGGCTGGCACAAAGCACTTCACGGTAATGTCGCCGTTCGGATACAGCTTCTTCCTTCTCAAGGAGAAGCATCCGTTTTCTTTCTTAAGCTCGAAATAGGGGTTGTCATATTGATCAAATTCCCTTGTCGTCGGCCAATTATCAAGATTGCACTCAATCTCGAAAACCGTGTTTTCCCATACGCTGTCATAGGAATCCTTAAGCACCGGGACGAACTCAATTGCCTCGGAACCGAGACTTGCTGGTATGTACCCAGGCTTTTCATAATCTATCTTGAATTCCCTGTCGTGCGCGTCGTCGACGTCAATTTTCACTTTCGGCTCCTCTTCATACGCGATTCGGTTGACAAAATCGTCGTAATGCGACCGCTCCGTGATCTCCATGTATATTCTCATCAGCCCAACGTCCATCGGGTCGTTAGTGCTGTTCGAATAGAATTTGTTTATAGCTTTCACCCTGTATACTTCATCATACCCAACGATGAAACGCTGGTTGAGTTTATACTCTGAGGTGTATCTGTTGTGCTGGCATATAACCGTTAGTCCGGATTGAGAGGATATCGCCACCTCATTATAGGACAGATTAGTTGACGTCAAATCTTTTCCAAGCACGGCCGGCTCATAATGATAATGTGAGACTCCTTGCGCGTCCGTATAGACGCTTCCTAGAGTACCATTACACCTTTGGGCCACAATGCTTGAAGTGGGCTTGACATCGTCTCTGTTCGTCGCTAGCCAGACATTCTTCGATTTCTGTTCCGCAAAAAGGTCGTAATTGGGCGCGAACCTGAATTTGCTTCCTATCCTGAACCTGTCTTCGCGGATGTTTTTGAATACGAATCTCCTGCAATCTTCTGAGATGTCGGAACCTTTGTCCGTTTTCACCTGTTGGACTATAACCTCTATCGGTTTCCACTCAAGCTCGGGATACTCCGGGGTCTTCCAGTATTCACCGGAATTCCAACCATCCTCATATTCGATGGAAACCACGTTGGGTCTGTAGCCCCATTCGGCATCCACCTTCTGCTGAAGCGTCCTTATATAGAAGTTCCTGGCATCGTAATTCATCGGGGTTTGCGACAGCGACCCGTAAGCGCTATTGATGGGCATTTTGCCTATGTCTATCACTTTATTGGCCATCGTTTACCTCCGTTGTCCCACCCATTATTTGCTTTCTTTTCGGGAAGCGCCGCGGGTCGCGGCCTCTTTGAGGGAAGCGTTTATGAGACCATCCACTATCCCCCTGCATTCCATGATCTGTCGCTTAATCTGCGCATGCGTCATGGTCTTGTATTTGTCTTCATCATACAGCCCATGCACCTTCACCAAAACCTTGGTGAGTTTCTCGTTGCACAATACATTTGATGAAGCGAGCTCGTAAACGAATCCGTAGAACCACAGGGAAATATCCTGCTCTCCTCTGGATTCGGCTTCGATCATATACAATAATTTTATCAATTGGGATCTAAGATCCCTGAAGCACTGGACCTCGCCTTCCGGGGTCAACTTTATGGCTTCTCTCTCTGTTTTGAGTTCTTCATTATTTGCCAAAGCGATACCCTCCTGTAGGCGTTGAGCCGATTCTCCAAGTAAGCTCAGAGATCAAGGTGTCCATGTCGCGGTTTATCTGGTTATGCCATTCAACCTTCGCCTTTGCCGAATTTGCCGGGCTGTAGAAACTCAAATCGGAATCCGAAAATATGTTTCTCATCTCTATCGCGCGGTTCATCTCGACATCCCCCCATGCGGAAAGAACGCCATAGGCTAGAATATTCTTCACCTTCTCCAACATCGCTCTCATGTTGAAGTCACCTCTGAATACACCTGTGAAATCCGCTTCAAATGCACCGGCATAGTACCACGTGACCGTCAGTTTCTCCGTCTCGAGAACAGGTCTTTCAATCCTAACCGTATTGGCCTCTGGATCATACTCGCCCATCACCGGCTTGCCGCAAATGCGGTAGCTTATAGCGGAATTGCTGACCGGATGCGATACCAAAGCGTAAGTATCAATGTCTTCACCATCAATGACCTCGACTTTACCGACAGGGTCCGAATAGACCGTCAGCTTGTCCGTGATCTCCGTCGGGCTCGTCCATTTATGGAGCCCATTAATTAGAAAAGGCCTCATCTCCTGCTGAAATCCAGCCGGATCGAGGATATAGTCTCTTCTGATATCGGGGTCGTCAAAAAGATTGACCGCCCTATCGAATATCTCGCTGAATAGGATCATTTTTTGACGCCTCCTTAATTCCAACAAAAAATCCCTTTATGCCAAATCTATCGGACGCAGCTTCAAATCCATGCCGCTGGCTTCGATGGATTCCCTGGAGAACCCGTTATTCGTAAGCCTATTGAGCATATCAATCTTACTGCGGTCGTTATATCCAGCCGCGCCTTCTATGAACTTCTGCTTATAGAAGAGGACAAGGCTCTCTTTCTGGCTATCCATGGTCAAAGAATCCCACAAGGATTCAACTTCAGCAGCCGTCATTCGCCCAAGTTTATTAAGAGTATCAACTCCCAACTTGAGCTGACCGAAGGTGTAAACACCTTTCTCACCAGCGACTTTCGCGTCCTTATCCGCCAAAGCAAGGATGCCCTGGTCGAACCAAGAACGGTATTTGCCGACGAGCGCGTCGAGCTGAGACCTGCTTAAAGAGAAAGTCTCCCCGTACTTGGTGCAATGCAAACTCAATCCGGATCCCTCTACGAATAGATAGCCCGGACTTGTCGAAGCATACACCAAAGTGACGTCGGTGGATGTTGCCGAATAAGAAGGCTGCGTCGCGGAAGACGTTTGGACCTTCAGCAACTGAGCCTGCATTTCCTGCAACATCTGCATCATCTTCGTGTTCATATCCTGCGAAGCCTTCAATTGAGCCGCGAGGGTTTCCTTCTCGGAATCTACGACGGTGCCCGACGCTTTGGGGGCGACGGTTGTTTTTTTTGTTTCTGACATATTGATTTATATCTCCTTTTACCTCATTGAAAGGTGAGCCATCAACAGACAACTCACCTTTCAAATAAAAAATTGTTACGTCAATTAAGCAAGCTTAATTGTGCCATATTTACTGCCAGTGATGGTAGAGACACCATAACGCATCTCAACAGAGAGTCCAAGACGGCTATCAGAGCACATTTCAGGAACGAAATTAACAGAGACTTCATTGCCTTCGAAAACAATCTTGACTGGCTTGTCACCGGCAGCAGGAATCATATACATGACCTTGTTGTCAAGAGCGAGCTTGGCAGTGGTATTAGTGGTTCCAGGGACCAAAACGTTGTCAATAGCGACGATCGGGGTGCCAAGGTACTGGTCGAGATAACCAACTTTGGTCATTTCTTCACCGACCTGAATCTGATAGTTGCCTTGCAAGGAAAGATTGCTGAGAGCGACCGGGGTGCCAATGACAATGACGTTCATTCCGCCATTGGCAGCAGAGACTTTGGCCTTAAGATCTCCGAAGAGTTCCGGGGTAACGCCATTGATGGTGTAGGCAGAACCGAATTCAGTGGTAGCAGCGGTCATTCCTTTGATGGCTTTGATGAAGATGTGGGCCATGAAAGAACGAGCGATGCGGACGCCCCAAGAACCGATGTTGAAAACACCGGAAGCAAGAGGATACCAATCGATATGAGTGTCAATGGTGTGATTGGTGGCATTGACAGTGATTTCGTTGTCGAAGAGAGGCTGATCGACGCCTTTGCGGACGCCTTCGGCTTTGCTATTAACACGGAAAAGATCATTGCTCTCAATGACGAATCTCGCAGTCTCGCCGTACCCAACTTGATGAACCTCAGCAATGAATCTTGCAAAGGTATCATTAACGACTTCAGGAACAATAGCAGAGACGATCTGAGCCAAAACGACATCAAAATTCTCACGAACATTAGTGCTGTTCTTGACCTGAGAATGATTGAAGATCTTCAAACCTTCATTTTCATACATGGCTTCGAATTTGGTGCCTTCAACAGCGAATTTGGCCATACCTTCGAGGACGGCTTTATTTTTTTCGTCATAATCGGCAGGTTTCTTGCCATCATAATAATCTCTCGCTAACTCAAGAGCGGAGTCAACGATAGCATTCTGATTCTCGTTGCTGGAACGAGTATAATTGAACATTTTTAACATATTCTCGTTTCCTCCTCAATTAAAGGCTAACAACTTCGCAGAGGAAGATGTTGCCATTGGCTTTCATACCAACGGTCATACCTTTTTCGGCAATGATCTTGATAGCATAGCCAGACGCTGGCTTTTCGTCGGCAATCTTATGCTCATATTTGCCAGCTTCGGCAGCGGCGTATTTGCCAACAGTTGGAACAGTGTCGAAATTATCTGCGCCAAGCCAGAACTTGTCATGAAGAGCAAGACGACGGACGCGGAAGATTTCGCCGGCCGGGATCATAAGGTCATGCAATTTGACCCCTAATTTGTATTCGTTCCCAGCGATGGCGCCTTCGGAAATACCGGCATAATCAGCGATGACGACTTCTTCGCCAGCAGCAGGCTTTTCGGCCTTATAAGTATCATATTCGGCATCCCCGTAGACTTCGTCAGTGACAAGGTCACCAAGCTTGATGAGGGAGCCATCTTTGATGGCTTCGGAAGCCTTAGCGTTAGCAAGCATGCTATCTAAGACATTAGAAGCCATTTTTCCAGACTTAAATGCAAAACTCATGTTTCTAATCTCCTTTACATTTATATATGAGAACAACGTTATTTTTCGCCTTTGCTATAAGCTTTGAGCGTGTCCCATGAGGATTTTTTCTTGGAAGACTTTTCGGCTTGGTCTCCAGAAAACACCTTGGGGTTGCTTATAGGCAACGAAATATCGTTGTTTCCATCTTTTTCATGATTGCTGTCGAAAACAGCAACCGCGATATCGGTTTTCAAAGTATCGATATCATGATACTTGCCATCCTCACATTCTTTGCAGAACTTTTCTTGGACGGACTTCTCACATCCGGAAGAAGCGATGAAAGAAAAGGCTCTGTTAATGAACTCTTTGTGTTCGTACTCCGAGACTTTCCTCTCTTCTTCTTCGTGTATCTTGGAAAGCTCTTCGAACTTCTTCTCGAGCTCTTCGCAGTCATGTTCGGCGGAAGCGCATTTCTCTTCCAAATTTTCATATTTATGGCAAGTTTCCTCGCAATTTTCATAAGCAAGGAGCTTCTCTTCTTCGGAAGGGTCCATATTTTCCGCATCTTCGGCAAGACTGCCAACGGCTTTTGCAAGCAAGTTCGCGACCTTTTCCATGTTTTTCTTCGCTCTCTTTACCACAGCTATGACATAATCAGCGTTCTTGATCGAGTCTTTGTTGTCAACATAATACTCCAGACAACGATCGAAATCATATATATTATACCTAAGACCCATAATCAAACTGGACAGGTCGAAGACACCATCGTTATCGGAAGAGGATTCATCTTCATGAGACTCGCAATGATGTTCCTCACTATCTACTTCGGGATCTTCATCGCGCTCGTCACATTCTCCGTCGTGGTCATCTTGGCCGTCGCCTTCGCCATGATCCGACTCACCATGTTCTTCCATATCGACTTTCTCTTCTTTTTCTTCTTTCAGAGATTCTTCGGAGGATTCGAATTCCTTCTTCTCCTCTTCGGTGATTTTCTCCTCGTCGTTCAACATTTCTTTTGCCTCCTCTTCTGGCTCATCCCCGTCAAGTTTGGCATAGGCCATCCTCAGTTCAGAGCTTTGTCTTTCATAATTATCGGTTCCGACCATATCAAGCACCGACAATTCGGCATCCTCGATGCCGGGTTCAACTTTTTTCCCGTTCCTTGATCCGAGTATCGTTATGCCGACAAGCTTGAAATCATTTATCTTCATGACGCCATTCGGAAGATCGTCGTAATCAAGGACATCGATCTCTACGGAGATGTTTTTCGTCGGGCCGCCTTCTTTTTGAGCTCTGAGGGCATCTTTCAGCAGCCTTTTCACCTGTTTGAAAGAATATTGCGTCCAAAGGGCGCAGGTGAGGGTGATCCATTTCAGTCCCCCTTCTTCCACTATCTTAACCTCGTCTTCGGATCTTATCAGACCTAGAATCCTTTCTCCGTTGGAGCCCAAGGTATTCCAATAGGACATCCCCGTTTCGCCATCTTTTTCCCAAGAGCCGTTATGGCTTTCGAAATCTCCGTTGTTGAAACATCCCAATATCGGTTTGTTGTAAAACGTAGGAAGAGCCTTCTCCATGGCCTCAGGGGTGAACCATGACATATTCCTATTCGGGTTCGCATCGCTGATTGCCTTCATGGAAAGCTCAAGGAAATCCTTTTTGAGCAATTTCTTGATTTTGATCTGTTTGGCGTCAACGTCGAACACTAATTTTTTGTTATTATTGAGCATCGCCGCTGCCTCCTTTTTTTTCCTGTCTTATCTCTTCGTCCACGGAGCTCGCTTTAAAAACCCCGGAAATGCTGTCTGCAGCACGCGTGACAGGCACTTTTTTAACGTGCCATTCCTTATCGTCCCAATCAGGATGAAGGTCCATGTATTCGCTGACTACAAAGCCGAGCATCATCTTATCGTCTGCGTCATACACAGCTTGGACAATCGCGCACTTCGCGCCTCTGCTTTTGAAAAACTGGTAAGACGGCACATCGTCGCGCAAATCTTCCACATTTTTAATAATGAGACCTTTTTTATTAGAGCCAACCATATCGAGCAGCGAGGCGTATATCGTGACTTGGTAGTCTTTGATCCTTCCGCCAACGGAAGCCAGATTGATGTCCCATGATTCGCCGATAAGGCTGAATTTGTAAAAATTAACGTTATTAAGGGAATGCGACCCATTATGAAACATGCAGAAAAAAGTCCTTGAGGAATCCGTCTTTTTCCTGACAGACTCCAACGTCTGGGAAAGAAATTTTCTGAATTCGACGTTTTTCTTCTCATCCTCTGCGGTGTATTTCTTCGGGGTAACGCCCTCTTTCAGCACAGACATCATCTGATTTATGGATTCGGTTTGAACTTGCATCCATTGATTCATCATGTCTTGCTGCGATTTCATCCACTCTTTCGTGGAATTTTGCTCGTTTACGAACATTTCGTGTATTTGTTTAGAAGCTTCGGCGGATTCTTTCATCACCGTCTCTTCCCTTTTGCTGATGTCTTCATTCCTTTTTGTTATTTCCTCATTGTGCGCCTGGAATTGCTTCGAAGCAACCCAAAGAGCGACCCCAATGGCAACCAAGACAACGCCGCTGATTCCCAGCTCAACCCAATGTCCAATGCTCATATCGGACAAAATGCTCAACATTGTCATACGATTGCCGCCCCCCGTCATTATTTGAGATAATGGGTATAGTCGGCAATATGGATGTTGAGTTCGGAATCACCAAGTTTGTCTGTCGCATCAAGCCATTCAGCTGCTTGCTTTCTCATTGAGAGAATCTCTTCCACGAGAAAATTTTCAAGCCATATTCTCACTTCCACGTCATCGTTCATATCGGCATCGTCGATAGACAGGATGACATCTTTCCTCAATTCCTCGAAATAATCGGATAATTGAGTAAAAATCTCTTTCGCGTTTTTGTATTCCTCTTTGTAATCCGGCACCCCATATCTCACTGCTCTGCCGCCCAGCTTATCCATGAAATCGCTGACATCGTCAGCGAGCTCCGGCAACCTGTGTGCGACTGGCGCATGAAGGGCGTCAGCCAGATTATTCAGATGCAAATGCTGCAGATTATAGCAAAGATTGTCTATCTTTGCGTTGCCGTTAAATAAAACCTGCAAGACTCTATTGAGCGATTCTTGCGTTTTTTCAGTCATTAACAACATCCTCTTGCCCTCCTTATGTTTTTTTCATTTCACCGTGTATACCCATGTTTTCGTTCCACAGTCGCATACGCGATGATAGCCAAGAGAATGCATTCTCTCAACTTCTCCCGCTTTTTGCTCTTGATAGCGGGTTCTCATGTCTTTTGTTTTGAAATTTATCCATACATAGTTTGGTGCATTCACTGAGACGCACTCAAAGCCAAGGATTTTATATAAATCTCCCTTTGTTTTTGTAATATCATTATAAGAGGAGACAGTATCGCCACTATTTAAATGTTTCTTTATAAACTCCTTAAATAATTTTGAAGCTCCTCCTTGCACCGTCACACCGTGCTTTGTGCAATATCTTGTTAATTCCCACGTATATTTGTTACTTTTAGGATGAGAAAAGGTCATACAAGCCACCAATTCTCCATTATATTTCAATCCATATCCGAGATTGGCCCCCGAATTTCCTTGTATATGATTTCGATTTAGAAATTCAGAACGTTCTTTAGCGGATAAATCCACCAAAACGCATTTTCTTGCGGGGATCTTTTCTTTGTTCAGAATCAAAATAGAACTCAAGCGGTCTTGGATGGATTTTCTAATTTGGGGATCGTTCCATTCTCTCTCAAAAACAGTAAACAGAAAGATTCCTTTTTTTTCAGCATTAAGGGATTTCTCCTGAGCCTGAATGGACCTTCCGCCGTGGTCGGTATAGAAAATATCGCTATGCCAATAATCTCCGTTGAACTCGATTCCGATTTTGTCATCGGGCAAGTAGATATCTATTTCTTTTCCTCCTAAGACTTCTCGGTCGTTTTTAATTATATTTTTTACACCCAAATGCTCTAATAAAGCAATAATTTCATCTTCATAACAAGATCTTGGCGGATTTAAAGAGACAAGCCCCTCTAATCTCCATTCATGAATTTTTTCATAAACAACTGTTCTGTCGGATAAATTGAAAAAATCCTTCAATTCGCATGCGGAGGGCTTTTGCGATAAAGAAGCAAGAAAATCTTTCATCTCTTCTTCTCTTCTCCAAATATTGAGGTTCCGCATTTTCTTCTGCATGTGATTTTGAACCCCATATTTCTCCAATGAAGTTTTGATCCTTCTCTCGTTATATTCTTCTGTTTTGGTATAATTATCGACACCGTACCTGTTTCGCGTGGTATTCTTAACTTTTTCTTTTATTCCATCAGACTTCATGACATTGTCAACCCCATATTTTTCCAAACAGGTTTTAACAGTTTTCTCTTTTACGGTCTGTAACTGCAAAGTCGAAATAACCCCATATTTGTCTTCCGTATTGCGTTTGATAACTTCATAACGAAGTTTAGAGTCTTTCAGCACGTCATAATAAGAAATTATTCTATGGAACACCGCATATGTGATGCCCAGCAACAAACACATTTCCTCGGAAGATTTGTTCTGCACCAAATACTGGTTTTTTAGCCAATCTACCGTATATTCTTTGCCATGAACAGCGAATTTCTCCGCGCTGATAAGCCTGATGGGGCTATCCGCGGCGTTTTTATTGGCTGCGCCATATTTTGCAACATTGGTGTCTCTAATCTTATTTCTAACTTCTTCGGATTTTTGCGTCCGAGAATATATTTTCGATTTGTCCTCTTTAGACCTCTGTATGTCGTATTCCTTGAGATAGCGATTAAATGTCGACCTCGCAATGCCAAAATATTCTGCGCATTGCTGAACAGTGTGGAGCCCCTGTATGTAATACTCTTCAATCTGTTCTTTGGTTATATCGATTTTTTTGCCCATACGCCTCACTCTTTCTTGCCTATTATTGGCTCTTGTCCATTATATTATAGACAAAAGGGCAAACGAAAAGCAAATATTTTCCGTTCTGTCTCACATATCGTCGCCAAGCCAATACATCGACGGGTCGACGCCAGGTGCATCATAATCGCGCGTAAATGGATTCCCAACCAACTGATTTAGCGTTTTCCCTTCGTCTTGTTGCCCCACAGTCTTTTCCTGACTGCCATTCGCGGCCGACAACATGTCGAGATAAACGGAAGAATCGTAATCATCTGCGCCAGAATACAGCCCAAACGGGACATATCCTTCGTGTATGGAATCCCCGCCCGATATGAGCTTTGGGACGATGTCCCTATTATCTACATAAGGGTTCACCATCTCTATGTGGACCCCATTGGCTCGGCTGTAGAAATGTGCCGGCTGCCCCAAGAACCATCCGACCGTGTAAAGAGTCTTCGTCCTTCCAGCCGCCAACGCTTCCGTCACCATCGGATCCGTCGCCAGCTTCCTATAATCCATCACTCTCCCAACAGACCCATTTGAGAACATCACCATCGCGGAAAGCCCTTCGGTATCGAGCACGGGAACGATCACGGGTTTATGCAGGCCCCACGCCGCCGCTATTCGCGGATAATCGTTTTTCCTTATATACAACAAAGAATCGGCAGTAGAAGAAATCCCCCCGCCGCCGATACCAGGCTGTGTAAATGTCTGAGAGGTGAACGCCATAAGGCTATTCCTCCTCTTCTATCTTCTCTTTGCAGGATTCGCAGACGGTTTGCCCATCTTCCAAATCAGCCCCGCAAATGGGGCATCTCGCCGCCATCGTGTCCCGATTGTCCGCCGTATTATCGCCGGCATCCCTTGAAGCCGCGGTGGCGTCGTTCTCGATGTCGCCTTCGTCCAGCGGCGGCCTCCCCGCACCTTTCTCCTCGGAAGCGTCCGCGTTTTGTTCAGCGACGGCCGAAGCCGTCGACGTCCAAGTGGAAAAATCTTTATAGAAATCAAGGGTCTTGATATACGACATTATCGCCTTGGTGTCCCTCATGGAGAGGTCCTCGGCGGAAGCGAGCTTCGGAAGCAGGAAGGTCGCCCCTCCGGCCACGAGCTCCTTGAGGTATTTCTTCTCATTCTCGAACGAGAAGACGTCGCCCCAGATATGGAGCGTCCAATCATATTTGAAGCCAAGTTTATTCCTGATGACAAAATTCAAGGCACGTTCGAATTGAAGCGTCACGTATCTCTGCTGAGATGCCGCGAGCAGCTGCGCCGTTTTCACCTGAGAGACATTTGGCTTGTCCGTCGTTACGGTCAAGCCGCCCTCTCCTGCGCTCGTGACGAAATTCTGCGTCGCCTTGGTGACGATGTCGCTGGAATTGACATCCGCGTTAAGTTGCTGCAGCTTGATATTCTTCGCCGGCCACATCCAAGCCTCGACGTTGGTAGACGTCACGGCGTTGAACATGTCCTGATAGCCCTGCACGACTTCTGGACTGAAAACCGATTCGTTTTTGCCCGCCCTTGGACTTGGGATCGTCTCGATCTCGCCCGTAAGAACGGCAGTGAGCGGGGTACTCGCTATAAGCCCCGCCAATTTCCCGTAATCACTGAGCTCCTGCAGCTTCTGTAAAAGCCCCATGGTGTCCGGGGCAACCCACGGATTCGAATTGTCGCTGCCAAACGTGAAACACATATCGGCGGGAAGCCTCAGCCAGAAGAAATAGCTGGACGCTTTCTTGCCCTTCAGCTTCTGCTCTATCATCGATGTATAGGAAACTCCGTCATACGAGAAGGAATAATCCTTCGCCAAATCGTAATTTATGGCAGCTGCCCCGCTCTCGTCTTTATACACAACGCCTTTCGAGGTGATGTCGTTCCACGCCTTGACCATGAACTCGCCGAAATCGGCTGGGGAGTTCCCCATATTCATGAAATACATCATATTGAATGAGACGAGGAAGCCGTTTTGTCCAATACCGACCAGTTTCACCCACTCGGTCGGAAGCTTCTGGAAGGTCGCAAAGGCCGTCCTCCGGCTTCTTCCGTCGCCGACGAATCTGTTCCTGAGGATATAGCTTTGCTTGCCTTCCCTCTTTATCTCTAAGGCCATGGTCTTCAAAGTCGTTGGGACATTGAAAATGCGCAACCAATCATGGACAAGGCCATCCTCATTCTTGAAATCCTGAGCGTCGTATTCACTTTCCCTCTCAAGAAGAGGAGGTGTGACGTAATACTTATATTGGGGAATATCCGCGGCGCGTCTCAGAATATTGTAATATATCTGCTGCGCCCCGCTTTGAGACCACGCCAAACTTCTGAGCTCGGACTCATGGCCGCCTGGATTCTGAAGGAATTCGAGGATGTGGGCTTTGTCGAATTCCCTTGCCCCACTGTAAAGATTTTTTATTCTTTGATTCTGAAGAAAAGGATTTAACTTATTGTATTGCATGGCCGTAGAGCTGATATAACGCGCGTCTTCCCCATCATTTCTGTGGGAATCTGCCTGCATGATCTTGTTATATGTCCTTTGGTATCTCGCCCCGAGATCATCAATGGTTATCGGGTTTTCTTCTTTTCTGGACATTTCAAGTTTGTCAACGGTTTGCTCGTCGACCGTGTCGAATTCCTTTTCGGGGTGCTTTTTAGGCCTTCCCGCTTTCTTTTTCTTCGTTTCTGGCATCAGTAGGCCCTCCTTTGCGCACCGTAGATGAGATTATCTCATCCGTTTTCCTGTCTATCTCGTCAAGCGCCTTCGAAATGCGCCGGAATTCCTTTTGGGATTCCGTTTCGTAGGCCCTGGCGTTTATCGCAACCAGCTGATCATACAGCCAGCCATTGACGCAATTTTCCTCATGCGGCTCGTTGTCTCTTCCGTATTCTTCGATGAAGAATGACGGGTATCCAGCCTTTCTCAGTTTGGCTCCCACTTTCTTCGCATCGATTTTCTGTATGGTGGACCCGAAATACAGGCACCCGTTTATATACAGGAGGTTGCCGGATCTCCCGAGATCTTTGTACAAACCGCCGAAATCCCCGGCGCCGCCGCGAAAATTGCTTGTGATTTTGCAACAAATCATAATTTATGTCTCCTTTTGCTTCCGGGCACTCCGCGCCTGCGGCCCCTCATCGGGACAGCAGCTTCGATACTTCTTTCCAAGAAACGTCCTCGCCGTCTATCTTGATGGCGCCTTCGGCGTTTTCCTGAGGAAGCTTGAATTCGTGGGTGGTGATGGTCCAATCCCCTTTGTTCGGGTCTATCACCAAACAGGGGTCGTACGGATTTTCAGCATCCTCGGACCTCTTGAGCCCCTTTATGTCGACGGTGAACGATTTCGCCCCGTTGAAAACGGTGACGCCCGTCACGTCCAGCGAATAGGAATAGACGGCGATGCACGCGTCGTACCCATCCATCTTTGTCAGCTCCGCGGGATTGAGATTCAATCTGACCGCCCCGCCTTTGACTGTGTATCCGGAATTTTCGGGGAACAGAGCGCCGCTCGCCTTCTCCGGGAAGGCAAAAGAGACGTCCATGTCCCATTTCCCCGTCTAGTCGTCGAAATGGCCGGACAAAGACAGGACAGATCCGTCGGATAGGTCGGCCGTTATCGTCTCCCCGGCCTGAAGCTTGTCATAGAGGATGCTGTTCACGCTGTCCTCGGTCTCTTTCGTTATGCCCGCCGCCGCCATCAGCGCGTCGGTGTTCTTCGTGAGGAAGTCGGACACGGATTGCTTTCCGTTGAGCTCCTCTATCAGATACGAGGCCTGCTCGTCCGGCGTGGCGTTCATGAGGTCTTTGCCCTTTTTGCCGCCGAGGCTGACGACTTCGCAGAGATACCTCTTTCCGAAAGACGACATGCCGACTGCCATATCTTCCGCGCTAATGATTTTGATGGCGTATCCATTTGTTGGTAAAGAGTCCGTCGATTTGTGGAGATATGACCCTTTTTCTGCCATGGCGTATCCGCTGACGGCCGGGCTTGAGAGGAAATTCCCCTCTCCGAGCCAGAATTTGTCATGAAGGGCAAGCCTTCTGACTCTGGTGGGCACCCCGGCGGGCACCTCGAGCCCAATGAGCTTGCTGCCGAGCCTATATGCGTTGCCCATCGCGTTTCCTTCCCCGATGCCGGCGTAATCGACGAGCGCTATCTCGTCGGTCGGCGCGAGGGGGGCATGCATTTCATATGTGTCGTATTCGCAATCTCCCGGATAGTCGGAGTCTTGCTCCAAATCTCCAAGGACAACGATTGCCCCGTCTATGACAGAAGCATCGCTTTTACCATTAACCAATAGGGAATCAAGGATATTCGATGCCGTTTTCCCCGCTCTGAAAAAATTATTCATAATATTTCCTCCAAATAATTACCCTCTCACTCAGAAAACCATGAGGTGGTTGAATTCTAAAAAGAATAAAATAGCAGTTTTATTCAAGGAAGTTTTATGCTAATTCTCTCCTTTATCCATATATACAAATGTCGCGTTTCCTGACTCCGTTTTAGTCAGAGAAAGGGTTCTTTCCCGCAAAAGGAGATGAATTTTTCCTTCGAGACCCAAAAGAAACCCCAGCCCTCTCCATGCGCCCAAACCACTGAGAGGATTTGTCCTCTTGTGGCTTCGCTAGCGACTCTTTGTTGAAATACCTCATGTAATCGATGCCGTTATCATCGCCAAGCGCGCTGTCCTGCTGAAGCTGGTCTATCCACCAGCACGCCATGATAGCGACGTAGTTTCTATCATCGTGCATCTTGCTGCTTTTTTCAGGGGACAGACCGAAGGTCACCGTGCCTTTCGGGGTTTTGAACCTCGTCATGCACGCCATCTCCTCTTTCATCATATCCATCTGAATCAGAGAAGCAATCTCGTTTCTGTTGAGTTTCCTTTCCGTCCCGTCGTCAAGGACAATATGATCGCCCTTCGGCGCGCGAGGGGGAAATTTGATATCACCCAACGGCACGAGTTTCCTTGCTGATTCGAAGAATTGATTCCTATATCTAGTAGGCTCAAGAATGTGCAAAGAGCCTCCAATGGCGTGAGGGAATGCCTCTGCCCAACGTTTCATGTTTTCAGAATCCTCATCATAAAGCCCTGGATGCATATTGCCCCTGGAGTCTTTCCAGTCTTTGCAAAGCTCTTGGGCGATAGCGGGGGCTTGCCCCCCTACGCCCGCATCCATTAAGACGGTGACATTCTCATAAGGATAAACCTTATCTCTGCCATTGTATTCATAAATTATCTCTCTCAATCTCTGAACCTGTTCATCGATCCTCATCGGCCTCTTTGACCCATCGCCAAATGTGACGATGAGGTTCTCCATGTGGATAAATCTGCCTCTTATGTGTCCGTCATCATCGGTCAGTATTTCCGTGATGAGCACAGGAGCGTTGTCCACTTTCGCGGCAGGGTCATAAGTGATGAGATACTTATGCTTCCTCCCTCCCCAGCTGAGCTGCGGCGGGATGTTCTCCTCGTTCTGCGCGATATCGGTCCTTGACACGACGCAGTCCTCAATGTCGAACCTGTCGAAGATGTTGTAGTATTCTCTGTTGCAGGCGATTTCGTTTTCCCTTCTCTTTCTCTCGATTTCTTCTTGGGAAAGCAAGGGCTTGACGTGAACCCCGTTTATCGTCGGATGCAGCGGAATCTCGCAATTGAGGTCGGCGACGAAATACTTGTCGTTACCGACGAGCATCTGTTTGGTGCCTTCTCTGTATTTTTCCCAGAATAATGAGTTAGTGTCAGACGCCGATCCGACATATAATCTTAAGTTAGGGACTTCTTGAGGATAGACGTCTGGGTCATAAGACGAGCCTGTCTTAAAGTCCGCGCTTTGCGTAACGAAAGGCTCCGTCGCGTCAAAGAAGTCTTTAGGAATCGTTCCGGCTTCATCATAGATATTGACATTACTTCTTTTACCTCTAACCGTTTTTGCCGTACCAGCAACGGCTTGAATGAAGGAGTGGTTCGAAAGGTCGCATCTGTCGCCCTTCTTATTGTCATGAGTAAAGCCGTCAGAATCAGATTTGGATTTCGAGATCTCATCCCAGAACACCGTGTTGTCGCTTATGAGGGTTTTGACGGTGTGCTTCGCGATGCTCTCCATCGTCTCAAACGTCTCGTTCGCCTGTCTGGAACCGCTGGACATGATGTGGATCTTCGATTTTGGGTACAGAAGGGACCTTGCTTGGGAGAATATCCCCACCAAAAACGATTTGCCTGCGTTTCTCGAGCATACCCAGACGACGTATTCTTTGTTCCAAGACATTGAGAGCAGCCATTTCTGATAATCCATCAAAGGTATTTGAAATATCTTCTCAACGAACTGCACGGGGTTTCTTCTGCCCCATTGGATTAACGCGACATATTTCCTAAGAGATTCCTCGTCCCTCAGCGTTATGCCGTTGTCGATCATATTTCCATAAACGCTTAGCATATCTATCTACCATCCCACATTTTGTATTCCCTTGAGATGAATTCCTGAATCTCGTCTTCCGAGATGCCCTTTTTCCGGTATTCACCTTCAAGCTCTTCCAGCAGTTTCTGCTTGGTTATCTTCCCGCGGCATATCCGCAAGGCTTCCAAAGCGTCTTTCGAGACCCTTTGCGCCTCTTTGACTATCCCTGCCTGCTGAGACAGGATGTCGGCGTAATCGGTCCCCGATAGCTTAACCTGATTCATCTGCGCACGGAAGCTGATTTCCGCGACCTCTCCGATGCTCTTCGAGGTGGCCTGGTCGTAATAATTCGTTATCCCATCGTCGTAATATTGGTTCTCGACCTGGTTCATGACGTCGGAAAGCATCCCCCTCCCGCCGTTCCCCAGGGTTTTGCCGGTCGAGAAACCGTTCTCTTTCGAAGTGGCGTTGATTATCGCCTGTATCTTCGCGATCATCGCGAGGAGTCCGTCTATCGTCTCCTGCGTCTCCGGGTCCACGTCCCCGCCTTTGAGGAGATCGGACACCCTGTTCTGGTATTTCGCAATCGTTGAATAGTTTTTGACGATTTCTATGGCCGCCTTTTGCTTTGTTATGTCTTTCCTCAGATTGTCGGTCAACAGTCCGGTGAGATCCCTGTAAAGCTGAGGCTTATCCTGCTGGAGCTCCTCTTTGAATGGATCGTATCCGATAATGCTGATGATCTGCTGTCTGTTCTTCTTGTCGTCCTCAGACAGCGCAAGCAGACTTAGGTCTTCGCTGTAGACCTTCTCGAAGTTTTCCCTTTTGAGCTGTGATCTGAAGGTCAGCCCAGAATATTTTGGGTCTGCTTCGAGGTACTTGATGTAAAGCTCTGGCATTTGCTCCGCCGCCTTTTCCGATGAGAACAGGATATGGTGCGCCAATTGGCTATCGTAAAAAATATTATACCTGTAGCAATAATCGAAAAGGGCGTCTTCGGCAGACGCCCCCTTATCTATCGCCTCTTGATAGTAATCCTTTCCTTCTGCAGGTTCCAAATCGGCCATATCCACCGACCTGTCGTCGAATTGCACCTCATTTTCCGTTGCCTGGCTCACAAAGGGCTCTTTTATGTTTTCCTCGAATTCCTTCTCTTTTTCCTCTGCCACTTTTTCTTCGGCTTTCTTCTCAACGGAGGAAGGCTCGAGGATTTTCGCCGTCTTTGGCGCGGGGGTCTCTTTTTTCTTTTCGCCTTTCTTTTTCGAGTCGGCCTTCTTGATGGAGGAGGGCTCGAAAGTCTGAGGGGCTACCTTCGCATCGCCGCCGAATGTAAATCCGGATCCGATAGAAGGCGCCGGTTTTGTTTTCTTCATAATGTCTCTCCTTTCCCAACTAATTCAAATAAATATCCATGTTGTAGAGGTTGTCCCCTTCGAAGACGAGTAGTTTTTGGCTCGCCTTGCCGAACAGCCTTTTACTGAACGCATATTGCTCAGGGCCGATTATGCTGGAATTCACTATCACGTTGCATCCTTCGAACACCTTCTGCTTTGGGCTGTGGTAATGGCCCATCAGGACGTAGTCAATGTATTTATGCGTAGCCCCAACCATGCTCTGCAAAGATTGGTTGACAGAATCGTGATGGCCATGTGAGAAGACGACCGTCTTCCCGTTCATAAGTTCAAACATTCCGATTTCCTCGTTGAGGGGGCTGTCCTCGAACCTGATCTTTGTCCCTTTCAGCCTTTCTTTCAGATAGAAATCTATCAGCTTGCCGAAATTCTCCTTCTCTATGTGTTGCTTAAGGTCAGCGATGACCCTGGCGTGGTTATCGGTGCAGCTGCGGTATATCACTTCAGGCGCCGCTTCTTGCAACTCGTTAAGGGCATCTGCTATTATCTCGGATGCAATCATCACCTGTTGGACGACATCAAGCTCTTCCTCAAGCCTCGCAGTCACGTGGATTATTCCGTGTATGGCATCGCCGAGATTCAGGAAATTCAGCTTTTCCACGTCATTCCTTTTGCAGAGCGCAATGGTGTCTTTCACCAGTTTGTCGACCCTTCTCCTGGCCTCGCTAACATTGTATGTATTGTAGAAATCATCCACCTGGGCGCCGATGTGTAAATCGGAAAACATGAGTATGGCCTCGTTGTCGGCTTGGGTTTTTCCTTCATATTCCGCTTTTGGCAGCTCTTTGAGCTCGGACACCGCTTCGCGGATAGATTCCTTCATGCTCTCTATTCTGGCCTCGTCGCGCAAGGTTCTTCGGTATGCATTCCATGCATCTTTAGTTTTTGTCTGTTGTATGTATAGATCTCTTTTGATGGCGTCGGTCTCTTCTTTGAAATCGTTGAATTCAAGTTCATCGACCGTTTTGCCGGACAAGACCTTTGGATTCTTCTCCAGCGTCCCCGCCGCGATTTGCTTGTCCTTCAGCCATATGCGGAACGTTTCGCCGGACTTCTGGTTCCCGTCCTTATCCTTCGCTCCTAGCACCGCTACAAGCTCGTTCCATCTTTTCTCGCTTGTTGGCAGGGATTTGTATTTCATTCCGATTTCGTACATCTCCTGATCGGTGTATTCCCCTGGTTCTTTATCAAATCCATTGAGGAATTCATCAAATTCTTTTTTAGTTATTCTGTCAGCCATTTGAGCCCTCCTTTTGCTTCTTATCCATATATAAAAATCCCTCGTTTCCTGACTCCATGGCCTTTTTGCGTGACGTTTCCTCTTTTTTGATTTTTCTCTTGGCTCTTTTGCAAGCGTTTTTGCTTTCTTGGCGGTGTTTTTTGTAGCATTCGTTGCATATTTCTCTTTTTGTGTATCCGTTTTTTTCGAATTTTTTTCCGCATATTGGGCATATTCCGAATGGCCTCTGGACGAATTCCTCCGCTCTAAGTATCGCTTCCAGGGGATCTTTGAACCTGAGTGCCTCATTGCCAGACTTCTCATAGAATGACAAGCTGGCATAGACTTTGCCCCTTACGCACGATGTTCTCAGCGGCTTCCCTGCCTTTATGTTTGCTTTGACCATGTTCTCTATGCTTTTGCAATAGAGTTTCCCTTCGTTTGCGTGGGAGAAGCAGTAGGCGCGCATGTCTCCGGTGAGTTCAAACTTCCCCTCCGCATCCATGTAAAACTTCTCCAGACAGAGCAGATTGAACACGTATCTCCGAAACGCGTATGTGGAATTCAGTGAATTTATTGCGTCTATCTCCCCCTTGTATATGATGTGCTCTTTGCCATAATCCAGGGTGAAGGAATTCGAGTATCTTTTTTCCATGACTTTCCTGTACAGAAGCATGAATCTCCCTTCTTTTTCTTCTTCTCTCACTGCCCCGTCAGCGAATTCCCTGTTCGGAATGGATTTCCATTTCTCGAATATCCTCTCTCTGTCCCACCCAAGCGAAGACAGATAGGCGCATAGCGAAAGTTGTTGGAAATATTCTTTCTTTCGCTCCCATTTGTCTCTGTCTGAGTATTTCCCCTCGCGGAGCGTTTTAATGGCGTTTGCCTTCCAGTCGAATATCATAAGCGCACACCTCCTCTCATACATGATAACATCTCCACCTTCTGACGTCAATGGACAGTTTGCGTTTTTCTCTTCTCTTCTCCCTTTTCATTTCCCCTGTTTTCCTCCCATCTAAAAGAAATATATAAAGAAAATCCTTCCCCCCTCTACTCCCCTCTTTCTTTCCCTCGCTCGCTTCGCTCGCTCGGGATATCCACTTCAGCTCACTTCGTTCGCTGCAAGTGTAAGCTATGTATATACTTTCTGTGTATTCTTTTTCTCTATGCATAGCTCCCATAGAGCACGCAGGCGCGCGCGGATGTAAATATAATATCCTGGTATATATATAAATCGTGCATGCATGCGCATGACGGCCAAAATTCGAAGAAAAAGGCGACGAATCGCTTGACTTTTTCCCTTCTGCTTGATAAAATCTAAGGTAAGAAAGGGAGAGGACCCCATCGCCTCATCTTTTGAAGGAGGACCGCATATGGCAAAGAGAATTACTGACTATGATATTCCAGATGGGTATTCCGGCCCCGAGATAATCATCGTGACCAAGAACCCAAATAACCACAAGACCCGATACAGAAGAGCCACTGAGAGGAACGACGGATACGAGAAGCTTTATCTCGTGGAGAAGGTCTTGCGGAAGTGCAAATACTTCGAGGAGCCGAGCACCGGGCTTGTCTTCTACTGGAACGGAGCGGATGAATTGGCCGAAATCGTCGAATGGGTGCTGAAGAACCCGTCGATGTGGGAATTCTCCGACTTGGAGGATGATGTTTCTTCTCTGAACACCATCCCCTTCGATGAAAACTTCTTCTGGCATTCCGCTGACCGTGAGTCCGTGGAGCTTTCCAGAGAAGGCGAATCTGAGAATGGCGGAGGAGCGCACGGCGCCCGCCGCGGGAGGAAGTGACCTATCCGCGCAAATGCCGCGAAAGAAAGCGCCATAGAGCGCGGAAAGGAGGGCTGAGCCATGCCAGTGGTGCAAAATCTATATCAGATATTCAAGATCCCGGCGTCCGTCTTAGTCGCCAAGAACTGCGTCTGGGACAACTATCCGAGATCCCAAGGCTACAGAGACGGAAACATAGTCTCCATCGGGGACAATATCGTGTTCCAGCAGCTTCGCTACATCCATGGCGACATGCGTGAGCACCATGAGATATTCAATTACGTCCAGCGCCTCCGAAACATAATGAGGCGCTGCAAGAAAGAAGGGCGCAAAGAGGAGGCCAGGGTCCTCGGCTACAGGATAAACCAGGTGATGTTCGTCGAGGACATCGTGAACGTCTTCATGGACGGCAAAAAATCCGATTTCCATAAATTCCGCACAAAGGGGTTCTCGTTTAACGGCCACCGCTACGTGTACCTCTGCAGCGGCGCCGGCCAAATCCGCCGCAACACCGCGACCTTCGTCCGGGAGGAATACCACGACAGGCTCGTCAAGACCATCAACTGCGGCCTTGAGGAGAAGACGTCGGAATTCGTGCTCGCGAAATACAGCGCGTACTTCGCGCTCGCCTTCTCCTCGATCCTGTGGGTCCGCACGCCTCGCTGCTGCGTCATAAAGGACTTCAAGCGGAACCTTCCGAAGCAGCCGGTCGACTTCATCTGCAAGGACGAGGCCGGAAGGTCCATCATCGAGAAACGCGAGATGGACGTCGAGCTCAATTGCTTCGACGGGCAGGGGCTCATAGACCCCGAATTCGCGCAGCTCTGGTCCGAGGACATGGACCTCAACTATACGCCATGCTCATTCGTCGCTCGCTCTTGCTTCGTCAAAGGAAACCTCGCGACGTTCGACTTCAAAGGATACGCCCATGAGCATGGAATCAAGACGATAAAAGACCGCTGGGGTAAGGAATACGATGTCGATGGCATCGACGTCATCCTCTCCGAATCACAGTTCAAGACCGCCAAATATTATTCCTCCTGGGAGGAATACCTCGGATACGCAACCGCTGGCAACATCCATTGGGGCGTCGCGAGGTACAACAGGGAGGTGGACGACGAATGGGTGCTGGCGAATTACCAGTACATCCAGTCGCTCACCCTTTCGAAGGATGACATCAAGGGCCTCATTGCTCCGACGATCGACTGGATAAAGAAGATCTGCTCCGGGGATGAGCTCTACACCATGCTTTACTGCTTCGGCCCGAAATCCGATTCCGCCGACTACAGGCAGATGCTCGGAACGGCCCAGACGGCGGCGATGAAGGCCATCGTGAAGAACGCCGACTTCATCAACGATTCCTACATCCAAAGCAAGATATACAAGAACATCGCCGAGACGATAAACAAGGCGAAGATCGGCAAGATATGGGTCCACGGCAACTACCAGTTCATGGTAGCCGATCCCCTCGCCCAATGCCAATGGGCGCTCGGGCTCGACCCGGTGGGCGGGCTCAAGGCGAACGAGATCTACTCCAAGTTCTGGAGCGACCGATTGCGGGAAGACCCCGCACGGGATACGGGTTGTCTCGTTGACGCGTGCAGATCGCCGTTGATCGATCAGCATGAGCACAACCCGATGAGCGTCATCATGAACAACGAAGAAGCTGACAAATGGTACAGGTTCCTGCCGAGCGGAATAATCTACAACTGCTACGACACGAGCTGCGCCAGGCACAGCGATTCGGACTTAACATCTAGGTCTTCCATATGGCGACATATGGTCAAGTCTTGGTGAACACGCAAAGTGGTGTGGGAGGGGAATCCCTCCTGCTAACATCAAAAACCGTAAAATAGGTATTGAAATGGAACATAACAAAACAATCGGTAATAAAAAGAAATGGAAAGCCGGCGAATATGACGCATCCCCGATCTATTATGTCTATGAATGGAAAAACGTGGAAAACGGGCACGGCTTCTACGTTGGTAAGGGGAAGGGTAGCAGATATAAGACGAAAGCGCCTTCGAAGAGAAACAGATTCTTCATGAGATACGTGAATTCCCACGAATGCGAGCCTTCAATAATCAAAGATGGCTTGACAGAAAAAGAAGCGTTCAACTTGGAAAAGGCCACCATCGCCGAATATCGAAAAATCTTCACAATGTGAATGCAATTTCGAAGATGGTGGAGGTGACTCTGGATCCGCGAAGTTGTACGGAGAGTTGAACCCCATGTGGCATAGAACTCATACAGAAGAGGTCAGAGAAAAAATAAGAGAGGCCAATCTTGGTGGAAGAAACGCCGGGAAGAACAACTCCCAATATGGCATAAAGCTCAGAGATCGCATGACGCAAGAACAATATGACAATTGGAAGACAGCCCACCATAATGCCCAAGCCGGGCCCAGAAACGTAAAAGCTGCAGCCTTGATTGCTACTAATGAAGAAGGGACCGAGCTCAGGTTCAACTGCATAAAAGAATTCATAGAATTCTTGGTTGGGGATACAGTCGAAACAAATTCGAAAATAGACAACCATTATCGTTCCAAGATAAAAGTAGCCGTGAAAAGAAATAAAAGAGTCGATGGCTATTTGATAAGAAAAATACCTAAAGGCAATGATGTGCCAAGCCTCCGCAAGGAGGAAGGTGCAACGACTAGGGAAACCGCCGGCAAAGCCGGAGAAGGGAGTACCGTAGGGGCGTCTGAGATGACGTCTCGAAGTGCCAAGCAACTCGGAAACGAGTTGAAGAAATAGTCTAAGCCCCTAATAAATATCGGGAAACCGAGGGTACCAACTGTCGATGGTGACATAGTGATGACTACGGACAACCCGTACTTCATCAAAGGTTCTCATAAGGACCACAACATAATACTTTACGAAAAAGGCCTCGCGACCCCCGCGAAGATGACCACCTCCAACATAACAGCAACGGTTCTCAAAGGATTCGGCACCGGCGTCGGAGGATTCTCCAACTGCGCCACGATCCTCTACTCCATGGCCGCGATATTCGACAAGCCGGGACAGGAGGATCAAGAGGCCACGATTTATAATCGAATAAAACTTTTAAGAGAGATCGTTGGACAAGAGATCGATAGAATAAAGGGGGCTGCCAAGCCCAGTCTCCCCTCTGATTGGAAGAAATACGAGCAGATTCTCCCGGACGACGAAGAAGAGGAGAAACAGCGCAAATACAGACACAACGCGATGGTCATATCGAAAAAACCCTACTTCTTCCGCTACCTTTATCCCGAGCTGAACCGCCGCTACAAGCAATTCGAGGCCTCCTACAATCAGGTCAGCCGCGACATGTTCGGGATCAAATTCAAGAAACTCCTCGCCAAGCAGGACAAGACCCCAGAGGAGGTCGCGTTGGTCCGCAAATACCAGAAATATAACCCCCTCATCACCTCAAACTGCACGATGAACATCCTCTGCAGGATGGTCGAGTCCGTTGACTTCGACATCCGCTTCGCGAAAGGCGAATCCGGCGCAAAGCGGAAAGCCGTCTCGATGCTCCCGACCTACGAGGGGTATTACGGCGCCTCATTCTCGCAGGAGAAATTCAATTACGTCAAGTCGCTCTACCGCCGCTATTGCTCCCGCCGCCAGATAAAGCAGCTCGAGTCGATAATGGACAACGTCCCGGCCAACCCTCACTCAGAGGATTTCGCCGAGATCCGCCACAACATGTTCGACGCGTTCCTTGAGGACCTCCGCGCCGACCTCGGGGCAAGCGGCATCCAGGGGGACGAGTTCCTCTTCTATTGCTCGCGCCTCGCGCCGACCTACGACAGCTTCAACTGGGGGTTCGCGTGGGACGCCCTGGGCGACTCCATCCTGGATTTCATCCCTCAGGGCAAGACCCTCTGCCCGGTCCGCGACCCCAACGGCGCCGAATACCTCGGCGGCCATTACGCGCTTGAGGACATCTCGGACAAAGGCGAGCTGGCCATCCAGTCCCTCCTCGATTCCGTCTTCGGCGATCCGGAAGGCACGCTTACCGAAGAGGAGATAGCCCAGATGGCTCAAGAGGAAAGCCTTGACATCAAAGACGGAAAATCGGATAATAATACGGAAAGAGAAACGAGAGAAACGGAGGAAAGAAGCAATGCCGAGAACAAATGAGGCCATAAGCAAAATAACGAAAGAGGAGATCGAGAAGCCTTACATCGAGCAGAATCTCCCAAAGACGGAAGTCTGCTCGATGCTTGGCATAAGCGGCACTTCTTTCACCAGGCTATGCAAGAAATTCGGCATTAAAAAGGATCCTCGCCTTACCGCCGAGATCATCGCGGACAGCAACATGAGGAAGTATGGCGTCAGAAACACCTCCGCCCTTCCCGAAGTCCGCGCCAAGATAGAGAAGACGACCATGGAGCGTTATGGCGTCCGCGTGTCTTCCCAGTCTCCCGAAATCAAAGAGAAACAGAAGCAGACAAATCTCAAAAGGTACGGCGGGGCGTCCGCCCTTCAGAACGAAACCATCAAGGTCAAGTCAGAAAGCACCATGATGAAGAAATACGGTGTAAAACGGGCTCTTCAAAATAAAGAAATCAAGGAAAGGGCCCATCAGACAAACCTCCGCGTCCATGGATATGATTACGCGATACTCGCCGAAGGGCAGACCAAAAAAACAGCGGAGATGAAATCGAAATACTCTAAAGATACTCTAGATATCCTTTATGACAAAGACAAGTTTGAGGCATTTCTGAAAGCCGATCCCAATCAGACGATAAAGCATTATGCTTGCTCTCTCAAATGCTATCCTGCCTCCATTGCCGCCAAGGTTCGCCTCTACGGCCTTGAAGACCTTATCGGCATCCACCTCCACTCCTCATCATATGAGCAGGAGATCCTGGACCTCCTCTCGTCTTGGGGCATCGAGGCGCAGCATGACGTCACCGGCCTTCTCGGCAACAATCAGGAGATAGACATCTACGTCCCCTCTCGCCGAATCGGCATCGAATTCAACGGCACCTACTGGCACAGCGACCTCTATAAGCCGAAGGACTATCACTACAAAAAGACCCTCGCCGCGGAAGCCGCCGGTATCCGCCTCATCCACATCTACGAATACGAGTGGGTCGACCCGATCCTGAAGCCGAAAATCATCGAGCTTCTCCGCATCGCCTTCGGCCGCCCCTCACGCGTCATCTACGCCCGCCAATGCGAAGTGCGCGAGATAGATGATGGAACAGCCGCCTCCCTCAACAACGCGGTGCATCTCCAAGGCCACCGCCATGCCCAACTCACCTACGGCCTTTATTACCATGGCGAGCTTGTCCAGCTCATGAGCTTCTCCCAGACCCGCTACAACCGCAACCTGAAAGGACCGGGCGAATGGGAGATCATCCGCGGCTGCCCCGGCTCCAACAACATAGTCATCGGCGGCGTCAGCAAGCTCTTTGCGCACTTCGTCCGGGCCAATCATCCAGCCAAGGTCTTCAGCTACTGCGACCTCAACAAGTTCAACGGGGCTTCCTACGAAGCGCTCGGGATGCGCTCCATCGGCGACACCGGCCCCAACAAAATCTGGATCATAGACGGCAAGGGCGTTCCGCGCAACCCCCATCGATACAAAGAATACAAAGAGAAGGCAGAGGCCATAATGTGGGGCGCCGGATCCCGCAAATATGTCTGGGAGCCGCCGATGACAGACAAGGAGGAAGGAGCCAATGCATAGACCGATAGAATTCACGGAGCTCAAGCCTCGCATCTGGCAGCAGCTCCATTCGATATATGAGGCGCACAAAGGGGCGGATTCCACCCCCGAGTCCCTCGCCGCCCTGCTCGTCCCGCCCCTCGAGAACGCCGGCTTTTCCGCGGATGATTCGGCCAAGATAGCCGCCTCGTTCGTGCGCAGCTTCGACGCGGTCGAAGACGCCAAGGCCCTCGGGGCCGCCCCGGACGCCCCCGATTACGAGTCGGCGGGCTCCCCGTCCGGGAAGCTCCGCCTCACCCTCTCGCTCCTCGATATCAACTGCCTTCGCGCGATGCTCGCCGAGGAGCCCTCATACGACGCGCGCCGCCTCCTGGTCGCCTTCGCGGCCTGGGACCGCGCCAATCCCCACCCTTCCGGGTGGATCCGCTACGACCGCGCGGCCATCATGTGCCTCGCGGGGCTCGCCAATCTCCGCCCTTCCGAGCAGGAGGCGCTCACGCAGCTCCTCCACCGCTCCTATGGGCTCGACATGCAGGTTGTCGGCTCCAACAGCCCGATCCCCTGCTTCCGCCTCTCGTGGCTAGAGGAGGAGCCGCCGATGCTCGGCCCGGGCAACCCCCCTCAGGACATAGGCCCCCTTTCCCCCGCCTCCGTCACGTACGCGACGTGCGAGGCGCTCGGACTCCCGCCATGCCCTGCAGCCACGAAAAAAAGAAAGGCGGCGAAGGGGAAAAAGGGAAAGAAGACGCAGAAAAGACAAGAAGGAGGAAACCTTTGATGGAAATATACGGTAAGAACGGCGGAGACGCCGATAAGAGCGAGATCGCCGAGGCAATAGAAGAGGCCCGCGAGACGCGCGAAAGGCTCGATAAGGCGCGATCCGCCCAAGAAGACGGGGCCAAGCCCCCCTTCGCCTCGCGCATTAGGTCGGCTTTCGCCAAGAAGGCGGTCCTCTGGCTCGTCGTCCCCTTGGACGGCGGGGCCGAGAAGGAGGTCCTTTACGCCGCCTCCACCAAGAAGGAGGCCTTCGAGGCGGTGAACACACTCCTCTTCCACCGCCTCTACCCCCACTACTCCATGTGGCTTCCGCTCCACGGGTATGACGGCGACCCCCGCCAATACGGGGCCAAGAGCGCGGCGTTCGCGGAATACGCCTCCGTCAACCATGAGGAGGCGGACGCATTCGTCTCCTCCCTCGCCATCCAGAAGATATCCTACGACATGGCCGGCGTCGCCTCCATGTTCCGCATGCTCTGCGGCATTGCGCCCCTCGGGCTCGAGGGCGAGTCGGGCGAGGAGGTCTCCTATTGGCTCCTCCAGGCCGAGGAGGCTCTCAGGGAGATGGAAGAAAAGCAAAAAGAAAACGGAAAAGAGGAAGAACCCCTTGACAAAGAGGCAGGACCCGCCCATAATAAAGGGGAGACGGGAGCGGACGGCGACTCCAAGCGGAAGAGGGGACGCCCCCGCAGAAACGGGGGGACCCGAAAAAGCGCCCCCCGCCCCAAGAAAGGAGACCCAAATGAAAATTAAGGATTCGAAGGACGCCACCGCCTATCAGGTCATCATGCAGGATGAGTACAACAACCTCTACTTCCTCGGGCTCTACGCGAGCCTGGAGGACGCCAGGAAGGACGTCAACGAATGGCTTGCCGCGTATGAAGGCGACGGCGTCAAATACCTGGAAGAGGGGGAGCTTTCCGAATACGCTTCCACCTTCGGCAGCTGCTTCGACCGCGAGGTCGAATGGAAGGACGAAGACGGCGGCCTGGGATGCGTGATGATCCGGGGATTCGCCCTCAGCGCCAAGTCGCTCAAAGAAGATGCGGAGAAGATCCTCCGCGCCGCCAACAAGGAGGAAACCAAATGAAATTCATCGAAAGGCTGAAGGGGCTCTTCAAGAAGAAAGAGACCGAGAAATCCACATTCGTCATCACGTTCAGGCACTCCGCCAAGAACATCGAGTTCGAGGGGACCTGGGAGGAGGTCAAAGGCCTCTTCGGGAAGTTCGCCGGAGGCAAAGGGCTGAAGATGGGCAACTTCTTCGTCCCGTGGGACGAGGTCGCCTTCATCTATCAGGAAGACAAAGAGGAAAAGAAGGACGAAGCGAAGAAGGAGCCGAAGCAGGGGGACGAGATCCCAGCGACGCCCGAGGCGAAGGACCTCGGGGCGGAGACCATGGAAGTCCTCGGGGAGAAGGAAAACCCGAAGGACGTGAAGGTCGACGAGGTCAAGGCGGCGGTCGAGAAGGAGACCGAGGTCAAGGCCGAGGAAATCAAATAAAGGAGGGAAACCTCCTTTTTTCGTGCCCCCCGGAAAATACCCGGGGGCTTTTTGCGTGGGCCAAACTGAAATTAAGCGCTGCGGACCGCCGGAGGCTACGCGCGAGGCGGGGGCGAATGGGACAGGGGCGACGGCGAATGCAAGGGGGAACGGCGACGGCTGCGGCAACTCGGGGGGCGGGGGAGACCAGTGAAAGAGAAATAAGAAAGAAATTATTTCTTTTAAAATGTAAATTAGGGTTTTCCTAGTTTACCGTCGACTAGGCGACGTTAAACAGCCGTCAGGCCTAGTGCGTCCTTCCTTTTAAGGAAAGGGGTCGGATCGTATATCCGAGAAAGGAGATACTCTCATGAAGTATCGTTTTATTTCGTTCCGCACTTACGGAACAGGCGTCGTTCAATACGACACAAAGGCATTCATGTCTGAAGACATGGGTGCCTTGATCGAGGCCGTCTGCCAGGAGGCCCAAATCCTCTTGGCGAACGGCCACGACCGCATCACGGTCCACGAGACCTGCGATGCGGAGGACGCGAAAAGATGGAATATTTCCATCTGCCGCGTCTAAGCCGCAAGGCCCCTCTCTTGAAAGAGAGAGGATCGGTGCAAGCCCGATGCCCCGAAAGGGGTGGCGCTCATGGCCTATGACCATCGAGGTTGCTCTCGTTAAAAAGCTATGGCGCTTTCAGGCGCCAGCGTCGTGCGAATCTTGACGCACGATGGCTGGGCAAGACGCTTGAAGGCAATGCCAGCGGTGGCAAACTCACCATCGCCCAGACGGGGTCATCCCCGAACGGTGCAAAGCAAATAACCTCGCTTTGCGTAGTAAAAAAGAGGTAGACGCCCCTGCTTCCGCGAATCATCCGCAGGCGGTTGGGAAACGCACAAAGGAAAGCCAGGACTCAGAGCCTGGCGGCCCGATAAGGGAAAAGATGGAGCGACTGCAATCCAGGCAGGAAATGGCTTGGACTAACGCGCAACAGCGGCGCGGCGGGAAAACGATACCACTGATTTGATGTGGCTGGGTGAGACGCCTCTCTTCTATGTCCTTCGACCGACGATCGAGGGAATGCGGATGGAGGGATGGCGGAAGTACCTCTGCCTCCTCATGCACGTTTCATGAGGGGGTTGGCACAGAGGGAAAACAGTCGCACCTCAAGGTGGAAGCTCGGTTGCGAAGCAACCAGGTGCACGGCTCGAATGGGGGAGATTCTCCCCGGGCCCGGGAACAAAAATGACATGATTCTGCGGTGTCTTGGGTAGGTTTGCGTCGAAAACCTATCTCCGCGACCCTCAATCGTGTCTCTAGTCAACTGGAGCATCCTCCCTCACGATGGAGGGTAACGTCTGCTTCAACGTCGTCGTGAAGAGGCAGTGAGGCGGCATCACGCCAAGACCAGGAAAATGATGGCAGATATCGGACGCGAGGGCGCTAAGGCCACGACAACGTTCGCGTTCCGGACAAAACATAGTGGCACCGTCAGGGGCTGTCTTCGGACAGCTCCTTTTTCTTAATGCGGCAAGCTGGTCCCAAGCCCAGCGGAAGACGCAGAGGGAGAAAGGAGACTGATATGTCTCAAAACAGAAAAGCGGAAGCTCGCCTCATGTGCGACTATCCGATCTTCGGGACCGTCTCAGACGTGTCCCGCATGAACACAGGCGTCGTCTATGTCCGCCCGTGTTACTTCAAAGTAGGCGTGGACAAGGAGGTCGCGATCTTCCTTCGCGACGCGAAGAAGGAGCGCTGGGCGACCAAAGAGAATCTGAAGGTCGGCACCAAGCTGACCTTCATGATCAGCATCGACCCATTCAAGGGGCCGATGGCGACGGAACTTCATACCGTCGCCGCCGCTCCGAAAGGAGCGTATTCCGAACCTTACCGCCCGGATTGCATTCCGGACGCCATGGGGTTCCGCCGCATAATCCAAGCGGCGAGAAGGCGGGATTTGGCTGCCTACTGCGAAAAGCTGGCAGCCTCGTCCGATCCCGTCGATCGGCTTGTGGCGGCCATTCTGCCACGAGATTAAAGCGGAGAAACGTCCCGAGCATGACGCTAAAAGGCTCTGGTTGGACTTCCATTAAAAGTCAACGACGTGTTCATTAGGAGGAAATAACATTATGACGAACACAATGAAAGCAGAAGAAATCTTCGAAAATATGGAGGGTTTTTCCTTCCATATTTTCGAAGAAGAAGGGAAAGTTGTCGTCGGGGTCAAAAATAACCCCGACTGCGGGGTGATCGATTTTGTCACCCTTCCTCGGATAGGCGAGAAGAAAGGCGCAGAATTATACTGCGCCTTTAAAGGAGGAATCGAAAAGAAGATGTGGAAAAACATCTCCTTTTTCTTAGAGGACACCTTTTGGTGTTCAAATAGGAAATATTCATCAGAAGTATTATCCATCACTGATGAATTATTAAAGAACAGACAAGTGCTGTCCGAGACAGAGCTCGGGCAGCATTTGATTCCTGCGGTTGAAGGACTACAGGAGCTGGATGAAGACGTCTTTTGGAATTTGTCCTATTGGCTAACGCCAATGGGACAAAAAGACCTTGTCTTTAGAGACACGGTCTCTTGTTGGGGATTAAAGAAAGGAGTCTCCTCAAAAGACCTCCTTTCTAAATTGGAAGAAGAAGAGGTTTCCCCCCGATGGGGGGGGAAAACCCCATGGGGAGAGGTGGGCCTTACGAAAGAGGCCTACCAGGTTTTTAAAGACTTGGTAAACGAATCTCTTACCGTCAGGGTAAGAGATTTGTTTTTTGCGCTGGTACCAGAACAAGAAATACCAAAAATGACAGCCAAAGGATGGCTGTCAGCCACAGAGAAATTCTTCAAGAGTTTCTCTTCGGAGGAATTGAACCTCCTGAAAACAATAGCAGACAAAAACTGCTATTACTTCGATTATAAAAAGATTCTGCGGTCTTCTAACCGCAGAATCGGAGATTATCTTGATCTCCGAAAAGAGGCTTTTTTTGAAAAAATTAAAGGCCTCGTCAAAGAGGGGAAACTTCTCGACCTGCGAGAAGTAAATATGTCTCTGGATCCAGGAGACGAATATTGTTGGTAAAATAGGGAGGAAGCGGTCTCAACTTCGAATATCAAGAGGACGTTCCTAGTGGCATTGTCAGAGATGCCGAAACGGGTCTTTATGGTCTTTTCACGGGGAGACTTTCCGCCTTACTTGGCTAAAAACTAGGGGAAGGAAAACCCCTCAAACCGCTTTTGGAATTCGGCTCAAATCCCAACGACTTGAACAAAATAGGAGGAAAACAAAAATGGCTAACATTTGTTCAAACCAATACCGCTTCATCTTCTCGACGGAAGAAGCGGCGAAGAAATTTGTCGAATTCGTAGAAAAGGAGACTGAAGAAAACTCTTCAGTCTATTTGCTTGGCATCAAAGCCGGCATCGCTGATGCGACCAACAGAGACATCAGAGAATGGGAAGATTCCGTGCTTTTCCGTTTTCCGAAAATGCGGAAGGAGGTAATAGTTTACTCTGAATCAAAATGGACTCCATGTCCAAATTCATGGAACGACATCGCGAAAACATTTGACGCGAAAGTCAAAACATATTACGAGGCCGAAGAACCAGGATGTGGAATCTGGGCTTCTAATGACCCGGATTTCATTGGGAAATTTATCCTTGATCCTTGTTTCGGGGAGGGATTCCCCGAAATCGATAAACTCAATTATGGAGTTTATAACTACGAAGAAGTCGTGAAAATTCTTGATAGACTTCTAACAGGGAAAGGAGCCGGGATCCCTGATGATCTTGAGACGTTGCTCTCGAAATTGAAGGCATCCAAGTACAAGGATGTTTTGTACGTTAATGAGATCATTGAGAGACCACTCTCTGACTGGAAACAGTAAGAAAAGGGGAATAGGATATGAAAAAGCAGAAAGTCTACGCAGAAATTTATTCTTACGGGGTTTCGGACCACGTCGTGTGGTTCGACTCTCTGGAAGAGGCGGAAAAAGCTCTAGAAGAGCATATCGCCGCCATGCGGAAGGTCGGCGATTACGAGATCTTCAGAGATTCCGTTGCCGACGGAATTAAGATGACAGAGGGCGACATGTCCATCACCATCTACATCCCATCGGGAAACGACGACGAGTGCGACCTTAACGTCGCCTTTGTCATCATCAGACCAATGAAAGGAGAAGGGAAATGAAAACGTATAATCTCAAAGTCGAAAAATGGAACATAGAAGAGGAGACGGGTTACAAACCGCTGTTCACCTTCTATGAGGATTTCTCCATCGCGGAGCCCTTCGGGGCTTCCGCCGTCGAGGAGACTTTCGATAGGATCTTCGAAGAGTGGAAAGGGGATCATAAAGCCCTGACCGAACTCGTGATGGCCCTCAATTGGAAAGTCTGGGTTCTTTTCGAAAGGGGGTCCAAACTGGCGGAAGTCTATTCCAGACTTTGGAATAAGGCGGACAGCTATGCCGTCTCTCACCTCAAAGGCGAGGAACTGTCGTACTTCTACAGGACGACAGACTGAAAACGATCCGGGGAAGGAAAACCCCTCAAACCGCTTTGGGGATTCAGCTCAAATCCCAGCGACATTGAAGCAATCATAGGAGGAAAACGAAATGAAAGACTTCAAGAAATTAGCCAAGCTCGTCAAGGAGCTCGACGCTCAGGACATCTGGGCCTACATGCTTGAGATCGCTACCGTCATCGACGGCAGAGGCGACCTCTCCGAAGGGCAGAAAGAGGATGCTTACTCTTTAGCGTCAACGGAATTCGAGAATTCCGAGGACAGCTCCATCGGCGCCAACGTCTTCGCCGAGGCGGCCATCGAAACCGTCTTGGATGAGGATTACGATGAGGATGATATGGACAAAGTCCATGACATCTTCAATGAGAAGTACGACAGTCTTTTAAATTAAGGTCTGTTGTCAATTCCCGTCCTGAGCATGACGTTAAAAGGCTCGGCTTTGCAGGCCTCAATGCAACGATGTGTTAAACGAAAGGAGAAAATAGCTATGGAAAACGTTAACACAAACAAGGACATCAGAACAGATGTCAAGCCGATCATGGACAAAATAAAAGTCCATGGAAAACCGATTGACAAATCGGATTTTTGGTTCTACGTCGAGGGAGACCTCAAAACGGTCTTCCATGTCTCCGAAGGAGACGGGACGAACCTTTCGGAAGAAGATGAGGCCGAAGGATTCTCTGATTATATCTATTACGACACCTATGAGGGGGCAATCTCCTACAGGATGATCGATGCCTTCATGGAAGGCGATACTGAGGCGCTTGACGACCTCGCGTCGGACGGAGGGCAAGTCATGCTTTACAATCATTATACGGATTTGTCTTTGAAGCAAATCTGCTACAAAGTTCTTGATATGACCGGCTACAGCCATCCGGAGAATCTTGTAGTCAGAATTCTTTCAGGGGCGTGCGCAGACGCAGTTTTCCTCGATAAGGACTTGCCGGAGGATTCGTTGGCGAGGCAGACCTGCATCGCCATTTGGTACAAAACCAAAGGCGATCCTCTCAAGGCCATGGAGATCCTCAAAAAGAAGATCCCCCTTGACCCAGCCTACATCAGAGGCGTAGCCAAGGCAGAAAAAAGAGAAATCGAAAGACTAGGGGCGAAACTCCGCGTCGTAACCGACGAGGATTTCCCAGATGAGCTCAAGAAGCTCACTCCAATCTCCCTCTGCTATATCGAAAAAGACGGGATGTACTCTTCTTTGCCGATTTTCTGCGGTATAAAATAAAGGAGGAAAAGAAAATGAAGCGTCAAATTAGGAAGGTCTTCCGCACCGAAAAGATGCAGAGACTCGCCCAAGAAGTAGTCGACAGAATCGACTATTCTGCAGAGGAACTCAGCGATTCCCTCGTGGAGGCCCTTGATGCTGCCGTCACGTGGAATGAGGATAAATGGGCAGTCATCGCCTATTACAGTCTCCCTGAAAGCCCGCTGCCTTATGATAAGGCGGCGTGCAGATTCTTGGAAGATCTCACGAACTGCATCTGAAAGACCCGTCCCGAGCATGACGTTAAAAGGCTCCTTCTGCGCAAGCTGCGCAACGATTTCCATGAAAGGAGGAAAATGATATGAATATCATGGAACAGAAAACGAAGATGGACGACATCGAGGTCGGAACCATCTACAAAGATAGCGACAGGAAATTCTTTAAGATCGATTATGCCAGTTCTGAGGATTCCCCGAGATGGATTAAGGAGATGAATTTCTACACCTGGCTCAGAGGCTATAAGTCTCCGGACCCTTGTTCGAAGACCTTTCAAGAATTCTGCGAAGAATTTGAGGCAAAAGATGCGTCGGACCTCTTTGAAAAGATGAGAGAGAAGGGCTATTACGCGAGACCAGTGTATGTTCTCATACATTCTAGCATCCACTATTCCCTCAAACCCTTCAACGACCGCTGGGACAGCGGCTTAGGAGGGGTAATCTTTCGTGAAAGAAACGGAAACATTTCCGACGAGGAGGAGATGCTAGACGGCATCGCTCAAAATGAGGTCTCAGAATACGACGCCTGGGCAAATGGCGAGATCTACGTCGCCGAGCAGCTTGATGATGAAGCTGCCCCAGAAGCATTCTCTTCCCCCTTCTTCGCAAGAAGCGGAGAAGAATGGTCCGAATGCCTGAAAGAAGCCATAAAAAGTATAGGAATAAAAGACCAAGATTGCTACGATAAGGCAAAGCAAAAGACCATATTAGAATAAACTACTTCGAAAAAACGACAACCATGGGGAAGGAAAACCCCTCAAACCGCTTTTGGGATTCGACTCAAATCCCAACGACTTGAAAAAAATAGGAGGAAAACGAAATGAAAGACTTCAAAAAATTAACCGACATTGTCAGAGAGCTTGATGCCCAGAACATTTGGGCATATATGCTCGAGATCGTCACCGTCATCGACGGTAGAGGCGATCTCTCCGAAGAACAGAAAGAGGACGCTTACGTTTTGGCATCAACGGAATTCGAGAATTCCGAGGATAGCACCATCGGCGCCAACGTCTTCGCCGAGGCGGCCATCAAAACCATCTTAGACGAAGGATATGATGAAGAGAACATGGATGAAGTCCATGAAATCTTCAATGAGAAGTACGATAATCTTCTCAATTAAGTTTTATTGCCGACTCCTGTCCCGAGCATGACGTTAAACTGCTCGGCTTGCGGCCTACCGCAACGATGTGGCAATATATCAAAGGAGGAAAATAATATGAAAATCACCAAAAAAGAATTTCTGCAGAAAGATACTTGGGTCAACAAAGACTCAAGAACCATTATCACATCCGACATCACTTGGCTAGAAGGGGTCGGAGAAGTCCATCATGGCTTCAATATGAAGCAGAATATGGATAAGGCCAAATTCGAAGAGGCTATGAAATGGAAAAATCCAGGAGATTACATCCTGGAAAAATATCCGGCCGACGGAACTTTTCTCCCGAATAGGCTTATCAGACTCTCCATCGATGAGGCCTACGACAAAGTATCACAATGGGAGCGCGTGGAGAGCTCCACTTATGAAGAACACTCATTTGATTACCAAATTTCTCTATGGAGAGGATACGGATATCAGATGAATACGTCTTTGGCTTTCGAAGCCAAAGACGAAGAGGAGGCTCTCATAAAGGCGTCTCTGGCCGACCCGAACGCCGATATAGAGGAGGCCGATGAGGCGCGGGCTCAAGACGAGCCGCTCCTCGACCAGGCGGTGTATCTAGACCGTTCTGAGTACGGTGCGTCGAACATCTATTTGAGCATTAAAAATGCCCGAGTAGAAAAACTTGACTAAAAGGAGGTAAGGAATATGACTTTGACTTACTGGTTTGGGGAAGACAACGACGTCGAGTTCGAATACGAAGTCGACGAGAAATACGCGGATTATCTCGCGGATTATCTCGAAAACGAATATTCGAGCGTCGAGGAGGCCGTCAAAGACATCTACAAAGACGTGGACGACGAGGAAGAGGAGCAGGAGGCGCTTAAGTGCGAAAGCCTGAGCGACCTCGCGAGCTTCATCCGCGAGAGAGACGAATCCTGGGCCGAGGATATAGTCTGCGAGGATGGAGATTACGTCGACTATCTCGAGGATACCCTCAAGGAAAAATACGAGGATGAAGCCAGTGAGGCGTTCGACGAAGAGAACGACGGCTGCGACCCAGACGGTTTTTACGGCTGGGACGATTACTGGCACTGGAAGAACGGCTAAAATCGCTATTGGGGAAGGAAAACCCCTCAAACCGCTTTTGGGATTCGGCTCAAATCCCAACGACTTGCTTGTATAAGGAGGTAAAATATATGAAATACATATACAGCAAAGAAAAAATCGATGCAGCCATGAAGCGTCTCAGAAGGTTCCGCACCTTCAAAGCCCACATCAGCGAGCATTTCGCCAGCGGAAAGGATACCGTCATCGAAGTCTGTGGGGATAGACGACGATAGAAAGGAGGGCTGGGAAAAGATCGACAAAGTTAACAAAATCCTTTCGGATCTTTTGGGCGAAGACGCCTATCTCGAATGCCACGACCATTGCTGCCACTATTGCTACATCGGAACGGACGAGCAGGCAGAGAGGGGAAGCGAGTACGACCCCATCCGGCTGAATGGGGGCAACCTGGAAGACTATCCCAACAAAGTCATCTATCAGGTCCAGCAGCTCTGGAAGCAGCTTGCGGAGGACAAAAGGAGACGAAGGGACCTGCGTCCTTGGGGAGAAATTGAATTTCTCCTACCAAGGGAAGCATTACTCCATGATCCCTTTGGACAGATGCCAGGGAAGCCTCTCGAGAGAATCGTACCTCAAGACGGTCGAATCCCTTCTGGAATCGATCGGATGCGGCAACCTCCAATTCGACTGGGGGGTCATGGACTAAAAAAGCGAGCCGAAACGCACGGCTCCTCAGACCGAAATGTCGATAAACTTCTCTTTTCGGGCTTCAGCCAAAGCCAACGACGCCATGCAATAGGAGGGATACAAAATGGCAAAATTCAGAATCAAGGCTACCGTGATGACCGAAATCACGAAAGAAATCGAAGCTCCGTCAGCCGAGGAAGCGGAGAGCATCTTCTACGACGACCCCTACTGGGACATCGTTGATGATGCCGACACCAGAAGCGTCTATGATATCAGCACCGACAGCGTTGAGACTGTGTGCGCGAAATACGAAATTCGCGCATACGACATTTCATACGATCTTGATGACGGGGAAGAGGCCCCAGAGCTTCCGACAGAACTTGAGCTCGAGATCGAAGCTGAAGGCGATGAGGACACCATCGATTTCGACGACCTCGTCAACGACGCCATCGAGGACGAGACGGGGTGGGCCGTCAAGAATTTCCGATATAAAATCGTCGGGAAGGAATAATCAGATGATCTGGGGAAGGAAAACCCTTTAAACCCCTTTGCGGTAAGTGGTCAACCGCAACGATTCTGCAAACAGGAGGAAAGCAAAATGCAAAACAGCGAAAGCAGAAGCAACAAGGGGAATCTTTCCCAACAGACCTACAAAGGCCGCACAATCCATGACCTGATTGTCGCCATTTGGGTCAAATGCGACGGAGACTACGGCAAGATGATCTCTTTTCTAAGAGACAAAAAAAGCATCTCCGGCGAAGAGATCGACGACCTCTCCCAAAAGGCGGAAGCCGCAGTTAAGAAAATGGGCGGCAAAATCATCACTTTCGTCGATGACGATTACCCAGAGGCATACAAGGGGGTAGACAATCCGCGCATCTGCTACGTCGAGGCCGGAGGCAGAGTAATCGACGCCCCTCTCAGATTTGAGGAGGAAAGCGGCAAGAAACGCCGCTTTTATGTTGAGTTTTGTTTGGAAGGAGTTGAGATGGACTCCGATCATGATTATCTTCTTCAGTCGAGGTGGCTCGACTCCAGGGAAGAGGCCATTGAATGGTGCAAGAAGGAATTCGATTACATCGATCCAAAATACATATCAGTTTTCATTGTCATGGCCGAGTTCTCTTCCGACGATGAATACGACATCGTCGGGCTTGAGAAGATTTTAGATATCTGACGCCACAACTTGTCCTGAGCATGACGTTAAAAGGCTCGGCTTGCGTCCTACCGCAACGATATTGAAGAATCATAGGAGGAAAATGAATTATGAAAAACTTCAACAAGATGACAAGAGGAGAGAAGGCCTATGCGATGAACGAGGTCATCTCCGGACTCAACGTCGAGACGGCCTATTATTCAGACTGGTTGGAGATCTGGCCAGACGGAGCCTCTCTTAAAGAGGCGAAGGAAGCGTTCGATTATGACATCCAAGATTCCGAAGAAGACAAGGCGTTCAAAGACGAGCTTTTGAATTCTTTGAGCAGAAAATTCCGAGTCCGAGTCGAGATGTATGGATGCAAAGATGGATACTCCATCCAAGAAGACGACGTCGAGGGACTTCGCATCCCCTGCAACAAAAACGCCGAATACGAGGAGGAGGAAAGAGGCGGAGGCTTCTACTTCTACTTTGGTGACGAAAAAGAGGAATCGGAAAAAGAGAAGACGGTGGCGAGCGTTCGCAACACCCTAATGTCTCTTGATTATCCTCTAACCGAAGTTAAGAAAGCGTGTGGCGGCGGATTCGTCTTCTATATTGACCACGAAGAGTGGAGGGCGAGAAAAGCCGCCGCTTTCATCAAGGAATCAATTGAGTGGCTCAGGCAGGAGGATTGCGGTTGCTGCACTTCCCGTCTTACGAAGAACACCCAGCTCGCCGTCGGATGGGAAAACGGGTTCGACCCTGAGGACAAAACCGTCATCCATTCCAAGACTCAGCCAGAATGGGGTATCGTCGTCGGAATTAAGGCCATAGAGGGAGATGACTTGAAGACGGATTTCGAATGGCTGACAACCCCACATGCCGTCGACGGGGAGAATGCGGGAGAGGTCTTCACGAATCTTGAGACCTCGATCTCTCCCGAAGACGACGCGGAAAAGATCTTCAAATATCTCTTTGAGCAATACAAAGAGCTTAACAAAGAGTATAGGATTTATTCTGACGGCAGATGCTCGCATCGATGAAATCACGTCCCGAGTATGACGTTAAACTGCTCTGGGTGGGCTTCCATCAAAGCCAACGATATGCTATAATGTTCAAGGAGGTAAATGTTATGAACGAACAGCAAATCAACAAAATCTTGGAGGGAATCCATTGCGGTTCCTTCACCAAGGTGGTCTACAAGACCGCCCTCCACGCCAACAAAGATCACAAAGGCGTGGAAGTCGTCAAACTAGTCAAGGCGGTTGTCCGTTTTGGAGTTGAATATTCCAGAATGGCTTCTGTCAAACAAAAAGCTGCCCAAAAAGTCGCGCTTGGCTTGGCGGTCGACACCCACAAGCTCCCATGGGGAAGCTGGAAGAACAGATTCCTCATCGAGAACAAAGGGCAGCTTTACATCCGCCTTACGTGCCCGAAGAACAATGTTTCTTTGAGACCGGTCGTCATTGGGTATTACGCCGATGGGAAAGAAATTTCCAGAGCAGAGGCCGAAGAGATGACTCGCCCATCTGACTGGGCCAAAAAGGACGAGGATCTCGACGTCTACACCAAGAAGATCGAGGACATCGTCTCGATCGGCGAATAGGCGATTCCGTCCCGAGCATGACGCTAAAAGGCTCTGATTTGACTTTCAACAAAGTCAACGATTTTCGCAACGCAGGGAGGAAAATGCCATGAGCACCAGAAGCTTAATTGCAAAACAAACGAAAGATGGGAAGTATAAAGCCATCTATTGCCATTTCGATGGCTACGTGTCGGGGGTCGGCGTGACCCTTGACGCCAACTATGACACCGAGGAAAAAGTCGATGAGCTGATTTCTTTGGGAGATATCTCCGCCCTTATGGGGACCATCGAGAAAACGAGGGGAAAAGCTTATAAAGAAGGCCATCAGAGGATCTATGCCAAGCATGATTTGGAAAATCTTCAGGGAAGCGGGATAGAGTACGTCTACCTGTATGTCAGCAACGGATTGTGGAACGTCTACGATGTCTACGGAGGCTATTGGGACCTGCTTCCGAATCTGCTTAAGGAACAGGGGCTACAATCCAAGTTCGCGGAGAGGTGGGACGCCAATCTCGGGAACATCGAGAAAGGCGACGCCTACATACAGATGAAGAGGGCTGAGGAAGAAGGCAAGCTCGCCGACCTCCTCATGGACGCCTTGGACTCGCTGAGCGAGGAGGATTACGAATCCTTCAGAAAAAGATGGTCCGAGGTCTGGGCATCCCACGTCTTCTACAAAAAAGAAGGATAGCGCAAATCCGGCAACCATGGAAGGAAAACCACCCAAACCCTCCTGCGGCAGGAAGTCGGCCGCAACGACCTTTGTTTGATCTGAAAGGAGAAATTGACAATGTCAGCAAATCAAAGCAAAAAGACCGAAGCCCTCTATAGCTTCACCGACAAAGACGTCGCGGGGCTTCACGTCCACATCTCTTCCGGAAACGGGAAGATCGGCCACATCTGGAACGTCTCAACCGTTCCGGGAGATGCCCTTAACACGCCAACCGTCAACCGTGATGGCAAACAGGTGCGCATCACCGACGTCGCGGGGACCTGCGGAGGCGTCTGCAAGGACTGCCATAATTTCTGCTACGCCTTCGATTCGATCCGTCAGCATCACAATGCCTGCGCGCCTTCATGGAGCGAGAACACTCTCATCTACCGCAAAGACGTGGAGCGCTTCATGAAGGAGATCGACGACGCCATCACGACGAAGAACTCCAAGCCCCGCGGCAAGAAAGTCGAGGAGTTCCGCATCAACGTCTCTGGCGAACTTGAATCGTATCGCTCCCTCCTTCTTTGGATTGAGCTCGCCAAGAAACATCCGGAAACCCGCTTCGGCATCTACACCAAGAGATTCTCATGGGTTGTCGATTACCTCAAGGCGAACGCCAAGTTCCCAACGAACTTCTTCATCAACGCGTCCGAATGGAACCACAACATCGACTCCCTCAAGCCGATGATTGAAGGCAAAACCAACATCTTCGCCTATTGCGATTCCCTCGCCGAGGCCCAGGAATACCTTGACAAAGGGTACAGGATGTGCAGAGCAATCGACTATCGTGGTTGCCATACAGGCATCAAATGCGACGAATGCGGATATTGCTATGGGAGATACGGCATCATCGACGTCTTCGTCCTCGACCATAGCTCCGCCGGACGTGTGCGCCTTGCGAAAGAGGCGAAGGAACTCAAGGCAGAGGGCAAGCTCGAAAGCGTCGTGAAACGACTCGAAGATGCCCAAGCCATCGAGGCGAAGGAGGCGAAGTGATGACACGCGCGGAATTCGACGTGATGATGGCGGAGGCCCTCACCCGCATCGGCACGAATGTGCCGTCCCTCAGAAGCCGCTACGCCGCCCTCGGCTCATGGGAGGCGAACGCAATCAGGAACCACTCTCTAATCGCAACCAGGGGGCCGGCCAGTATCGCGATCGACCTCGAAAAGGTGATCGAATCCGACGAGGATACCGGGACATTGCTTCCGTCGTACCTCAAGTCCGTCGCTGTCAACCTCCGCCGCATGCGCGAGTTCGGGGATGACGGCGACCGCCCGCTCAGGATGCCAAAGGCGATCCCCGAGGAAACCATCTGTTCTTATGTCACCCATCTTGACCGCTATGGGAGCACCGTCTGCCGGGCCGAATATCTGGAAAGGTTCGGCTCGGAAGGGGTCCGAAAGGCCCTGGCCGAGCATGGCAGAGACGTTCGTGTCGACGTCATCAGAGATCATTTTGATCCCATGACGATGACGAATTACGAATGCGACGGGAGCGGCTATTCGCGCGTCACGGCGATTCAGCCGACCGTCAAGCTGACCCTTCTGAAAGAAGGGAAAAATCGATGAGATCCGGAAGAGAAAGGCGCCCAGTGCGCCTTTTGTCTTTCTGGTTTTCACATATCGGAAAGGAGGTGATTCTATGAATCGCAGGCCCATCTTTGTGTTGGTTCTTTGGCTGATTCTTCTGGCAATGACCATAACCGAGTTGGTTATGAGGGCAAGACCAGAGATTCTCGTCGGAGAATTCCTGGGACTCGCCTCGCCGTTCATCGTCTATCTCACCTCGAGATAGCGTTTGAGCGGCGGCAGCGCCGCCCCTCAGAACAAAAAAGAAAGGAGGTGAATCATATGGGATTAGCCATTCTTCCAGTTGCGCTTGTCGCCCTGATGGCCTGGGCCCTTTGGGCCGTCAATCACTCGGGCGATAAGTAGCGGCTTCCTCGGGGGAGGCCAAAAGCCTCCCCAACGATCCGTCCCAAGAAAGGAGGTGACTGATATGTGGTTTGTCTTCGCAATGGTCGCAGCTTTCGTTTACCTGTGCATCTACGTGTTCGCAAACGATGACCGGCACGGGCCATTCTAGTCCCAGAACAGGGGAGAGCTTCGCAAGAAGCCCTTCCTTCAAGAAGGTCTATTTTTAGACTTTCTTGAAGGGGGGCCAAATCCCCGCCCCCCGCGACGCGCGCCCAGCCTTTTTTCCCAGCCCCCGCCTTTTTCTCCTCGCCCCCATTTTTTATTTCCCCGGGGGGGGTATTTTTTTCTCCGCGCGCCCGCCCCCCTCGCGCCCCCCGTTTTCCACCCCCCGACGCCCCCCTCGCGTTTTGGGTACCCGTCGCCCCGGCTCCGGGCCCCCGCAGCGGATGGCATGCGTCCCCGCCCCGCGAGCCGCATCGCGGCCCTTGACATCCGCGCCGCCCCGAGGTATGATAGAGAGAGGAGGAGATGCGCATGGGGAGAAAGAAGAAGGCGGTCCGATCCCGCGACGCGCTCGAGGTCGAAGCCTCCGGCGGCTTTATCGGGGAGGCGCTGCTGCTGACGCCAGAGGAGGCCGACGTGGCGATCGAGGCGGAGGACGGATTCCTCGAGGCGAGGATCAGGCGCGCGGAGGAATGGGAGAGATCGCAGAAGGGGAAGGGGGGCGAATGACCCCCTTTTTATTTTTGCGCAGGGAGGCTTTTCTTTTTCCGGCGGCCCGTTTTTTATCGTCCCGCCCTTTTTTTCTCTCGCCGCCGCCCCTGCTCATTTCTGATCATTCCTGCGCGTTTCTGCTCATTTCGCGCCGATTATCCGGGGATTTCCGGGCATTTTCTCCAGACCCCGAGGCGATTATGGGGCAATAACCCCGCGACGCGCGTGACGCAAAGATGATTGTTTGTGATCGATTCTGCTCATTTCTGATCGATTTTGCGCAAAACGCGCAAGGCAAAACGCGCGAAACGCGCATCCGACACGCCGGGGGCAGTTGTCATGGAAGCGTTTTCAGGATCTGCTTTTTGCTGATGGAATCCGAACAAAAAAAGAGAGCTCCCTCCCCGTCACGTGCGTCGCGTTGGGCGGAAAAAGAAAGTGGTTTTTGCAATGCCTTCCCCGTCCGCCCAGCCAATCTGAAAAAAGGAGGGTGAGACATGCCAGAAGAAAAAACTCCTGATCAGACGCCCAGAAACCCTGGAGAAAATCCAGGACAATCGCTTCGGGCGGTAAATTCCCCGTCCGAAGGCGCCGAAGATAAATTTCCGCCAAGATTTCTGGGGAAAATTCGGCAAAAAGCACATTCTGTGCTTGACGCTCTCCTCATGGATATGCTAGAATGTGCACAAGGAGGAGAAAACGATGATCAAAGTGAAAGAACCGAAAGAGATGCCGGAGGCCATCGGAGGGGTCACCGCCGAGGAGCGGGAGACCATCATCAGGAAGGACCGCGTCGACGGGAAGGCCCACATCTGTACAACGGATTGCGTGGAGTACAGAAGGCTCATGCGCCTATGCGAGAAGAGCCCGGAATGCTGGAAGGCGATCGGCTACGAGACGAATGGGGGGCAGCCCCAGGCTGCCTACTTCGAGGCCCCCGCCCGCCTCGTCAGATATGGGAGTGGGAAGACGGCCCCCCTCACGGCGGAGCAGAGGGCGGAGAGGGTCAAGCGCCTTCAGGAATGCACCGCGGCGAAAAAGACGCGCGAAGGGAAAGGGGAATAACCGAAGAAGGCCCGGGACGGGAATCCCGGGCTTTTTTCGTGCGGGGCAAGGCACGCGTCGCGCGCCAAACCCGATCCCTGCGTCCAGACGCCCAGGAATCCTGGGGCCCACAGACGCGTCCGGCCGCCGCCCGGATGATTTGCCGCCCCCTTCATTCCCGATCGAATTCCTCCAGGATTCCCGGAATTCCCGAGCAGATCCTGCCCTGGGGGATCCTCCTCCCCGGCCGCCAACGGGCCCAGGAAGCGCATAAAGGGGCTTCCTGGGGCATCCGGGCCTTTCCCTCTTCAAATGCGCGACGCGCGCCCAGCCATCCCGCCTCCCTCCCTTCTCCCCCACGCCTTCCGCCGCCGCACGGGAGGAAGGGCCAACGGAAGATGGAGAGAGTTTATATACCAACCCCCCGCGTATGCGCATGCGCGTCACACGCGTCAGCGGAGCCTTCGGCGGCACGCGAGGCGGGGGAGGGGGACAGGAAAAACGACATTCCATGCACGCGTGACGCGTACGGGCGCATAATGCACGCGCGCACACGCGCCCGCCTGCTCTATGGGTCTATGCATAGAGAGAAAAGAATACTTAGAAATATATACGTGATTCGTTCATAACGAACGAAGTGAGTTATGATGAATACCCCGAGCGAGCCGAGCGAAGGCGAGGGGAGCGAGGGAGAGGGAGGAGGAAACTTTTCTTTATATATTTCTTTTGAAAGAAGAGAGAATAAGAGTGAGGAGTATGAATGTGAGTATGAGTATAAGAGTACTTAGAAGAGTATCCCAGAGAAAAATACTTCCCGAAAAGAAAAGAGAGAAGAGAACATCCTCCAGAAGAAAGGAAAGAAAGGATACCTCCCTCAGAAAGGAGAAAAAGAGAGAAGAAATATATAAAGAAGAGAAAAAGACGAAAGATCCCCCCTCCTGGGAAAGAAAGAAGAAGAGCCCTCCCTAAGAGAAGGGAGAAAGAAAAGAGTCCTCCTTAAAGAGAATCCCTTAAGATGTACTCCCAAACCCATAGAGCACGCACGCGCACGCGAGAGGCACAAGGGGGAAGAAGGCTCCGCCTCCTCCCCCAGGCCCTCTTCTCCGCGTTGGGCAAGGCATGGAGAGCGGTCGCTTCGCTCCCTTCGCGGCTCGTCTCCGACTCGCCCGCGGATCCTCCTCGGCTCGCGCTTCGCGTCTCGCCGGACGATCGGCCCCTTCTCTTTTTCTTTCTGGGCTCTATCGGCAAGAAGGCGCCTGCCCGGCGGGGGCATAGGCCTGCGGCGCAGCGCCTCCTGCGGAGCTCGGGTCGCACAAGAAAGAGAAAAGGGTTCTGGATGAAAGGCATCAAGAAAGACGGGACGAAAAGCTTCAATGTCAGAATGTCAGAATGTCAGAATGTCAGTCATGATGAAAGCGGAAAAGCGCGAGGGGACGGGCTTCTGGATGCCATCGAAGCGGCACGCGTGACGGGAGCGGTTCGCCTGGGGGCCGTTGTCTGGTCGGTGCTGATTTACTGCTAAAAAACTACTAAGAAACTACTAATTTTTTACTAAGGGGGCACGGGGCGGAACGACGTCTGGAAGGTTCTCCGGAGGCGGCGGCCCACACTCCCCCAGCATAGCATACCACGGCGCGAGGCACGCGTCAAGGGGGTCTGGGAGGCGACAAAAAGAAAGTGATTTTTGCAATGTTTTGCGGCAGGAAATGCAATGTAAAAAAGTAGTTTTTGCAATACTCGAAACGCCCGGGAGGGTTGTCATGAAAGCGCTATGAAAAAAACATGAAAATATTTTCGCTTTGGGCGATTTGGGGACGGCTTCTCCGTGCGCGTTTTGCGCGTTTCGGAATGAGCACAAATACGCAAAGTGCGCAAAATGAGCAAAGACAATCAAATGAGCAGAAATGAGCACAAATGATCATAAATGCGCAAGTGGGGGCAAGCGCCGAAGGCTAGCTGAGGCGAGGGGCGAGAGGGGCGAGAGCAACGGGGCGGGGTACGCGTGGGGAGGAAAGTTAGTTTCAGCTAACCCGGCATAGGGGCGCAGATATAAATAAAAAACCGTTCTCCCGCCCCCCTTGAGAGAAGCAATCAATTATTGTAGTTATTTATGTGTGCATTGTATATGCATTGTACGTGCATTATGTGTGCAATTTATGTGTATTGCATTGCCCCCCCCCCTCGCGTGCCTCGTGCCTCGTGCCTCGCTTCGCCGTTGCCGCTCCCCCCATTTTCCCCATTTCTCGGGCTTTTTGGGCTTTTGGTTATTTATTGCTCTCTTATCCACTTATTGCCCTTCCGTCCATTTATTGCACTCTTGCCCAATATCTGTACTCTCGTCCACTTATTGCGCTCCCGTATAATTATTGCACTCGAGTGCAATATCTTTCCTTGCGTCCAATACCCCTTTTCCGCCCCCTATGCGCATGCGCGCGAGACGCGTGCCCCGCAGTCTCTGGAGCGCCCCCTTCTCCGGCGATGAAAAAAGAGGGGATTTCTCCCCTCGTGCTCACCCTTCCAGGAACAGGTACAGGGTCTTACCTTGGATCAGGTATCTCGCCTTCCTTCCCAGAAGCCCCATCTCCCGGGCCTTCTTTCCGACCCTCTCCTTCTTCCCTTCCGCCAGGATGTTCCCTTCCATGTCGCATATCGTGACGCGCGTGTAGCCTTCCTTCCTCATCTTGCCTTTCCTCCTGTCAGCTGTCTGTAGAGCTCCATGAAATTGTCTTCCTCGCCCGCGTCGCGGATCTCCTCCATGAGGAGCCTCGCTCCTTCGGACGTTTTCTCCAGAAGCGAGCCGAATGTCTGTTCCTCCCCCGCCTCTTCCCAGAGGGGCATGGCGAGTTCGTCGTGATACGTCTCCGCCTCGCTCTTGGAGCAGATCACGCTGCGCGGCGCGTGGATGAGCTGAAGGCTGGCGTAATCCCCGCCCTGGTTGCGCAGGTCGCCTTTTTCGTCCAGATAGGCGAATTGGCCCTTGTCCCATGTCCTGAGGCGGATCCTCTTCCCCTGGAGCAGGGCGGAAAGGGCCTGTTCGGCGTTCATGGGGGCGGGGGCGGCTTCTTCGGCGTCTGCTTTTTCTTCTGAGCATTCCTTTTGCTCTGCCTCTTCCGCCATCATCCCTTTCTCCGCGTAACGGAGGAGGACGTTGAAGCCGGAGGCGAGGCTGTCCAGTTCGTAGGCGGCGTCGTTGTCGCCGTCCAGCTCCATGCCCCGGAAGATCGAGGTCAGCTCATCCCTTGCCCAGTCGAGGTAGTGGCGAGGGTCTCTTTCCTCGCTCATCTTCCGCCCCTCCCTTCCATGAATTCGTCGTAGAGGGCCGAGAGGAGCCCGTCCCTCTCGTCTTCCTTCTCCAGGTCTTCGCGCGTCGGGATCCCGGCGGCCTTGAGGCGTCTGGCGTCCCTCTTGGAGAGGGAGATCTCCGTATCCTGAAAATTGTTGATGATGAGCTTGGGGTCGTCTCCGTCTTCGAAGATCACGTCTCCGCAGAGGAAGAGGGAGGAGATGAGGGTGTCCAGGGCGAGCCTGTCGCGGTTGGCCCGGCTTTCGTTTTCTTCAGTTGCCATATGTTTTTCCTTTCTTCGGAGGGTATTCCCTCCGATGTTCTCAGATATTATAACCCAGACGGGGCGGCCGGGTCAAGGGGGGCGGAAAGAAAAATCGGGAAAAGAAAAAGGAAGCCGCGCGGCTTCCTTTCGTCGTCAGATGAAGAGCTCTAACGTCTTCCCGTCCTCCGCGACCGCCCAGAGGTACACGGGGGTGCCGAAGGCCATGGGCGGAAGGGCTTTGGCCGGGCCTTCCCAGACGACGGCGTCGGCTCCGTCGTCCGTCAGGCGGTGGATCCTGATCGGAGAGGAGAGGTTCCCCGCCCGGGCGGCGAATTCCCCAAGGGCGAATAGGGGCGGATGGGCTCTTTTGCGCGCCGCCTCACGCATGGGCGTACCGGAGGGCGTCCGGGGCGGCCGCCGCCATCGCGAGCGTGGGGTCCATGGCTATTCCCCCTTCTTCGCCGCTTCGGTCGGGACCTTCTCGCCGTCTGAGGTCACCATCTTGGCGAGGGAGCTATCGGCCATCCCGGGCAACGGGTTCTCGCGCGTCTCGAAGCTTTCCCCGCATTCGAGGCAGGTGCAGGAATACGTCGTCCTGTTGATGTCCGGCTGCGGGACGATGTGCCCGTCGCGGACGATGGTCGGCATGGAGAGCGCGGTCGACTTCGCACCGTCAACCCTGTAGTGGGATTTGCCGCAATGCGGGCATTTCACGGAGCCTTCGTCCTCGGTGAGATCGTGGACGTCGTAGATCGGCGCGGCCGGGGAGGTCGCCGTTGAGGCAATGGAATCGCCGGCCTGGAGCTTCCACCCCTCGCTCGCGGAATTCGGGGCGTAGATGGCTCTTTCCCCAAGATTGTCGACTTGGACCTTCCACCCATTGTTCGAGGTGTCCGGGATGTAGACGGTCCTTCTCCCGGACGTGGCGGTCGCTTCCGCGCTTGCTCTGTCCGCGGCTTCTGGGCGGGGACCTAAGACGTCAGCGCTGAGCTGATCCCATGCGGCGCGGAGGCTGTCGATGTCCTTGGCCGAGGCGAATGGGCCGGCTTTGGAGATCGTGCGGTCTCCGGTGACCGGATTGACGGTCCCGATGAAGGCGCGGCCGTCGATGCGGTAGGTCTTCGCGTACGACTCGTGGCGGTCGTAGCGGATCATCTCGAACCCCTTGGATTCGAGCGCCTTCGCGTCTACCCTATAGGGTTTCTTGGCGAAGGGCTTTTTTTCGAAGCTTTTCTTTTCTTCCATGTGTTGCTTGCTCCTTTCGGCTTTTTTGGCCTTTTCTTTTTCAAGCGCCCTTAGTATAAACGAAGGCGGCGGCAGATGCAAGGGGAAAACAAAAAAAAGAAGGCGTCCTTTGCGGAGCCTTCTTTCTCTACGGGAGGAAATGGTGCCGGCTGAGGGAATCGGACCCCCGACCTTCGCTTTACAGGAGCGATGCTCTTCCGGCTGAGCTAAACCGGCGTTTTCGCGGGCGGCTGCTGGCCCCCGCTTGTTATGATGATGCCGGCTCAGGGACCGCTCCCCAGTTTTATCCCGTCATTTCGGTAGTGGTCGACCCAATCGCGCCTTTCGGCGGCTGGGTGGTCGTGCAGTCTCAGCAACGCTTCTTATCCACTTGCCAAGCGGCAGGCCGGCCTATCATAATCTTTTTGGAGCAGGAAGCCGGGATTCTCACCCGGATCTCCCACCTGAATGGTGGACGCGCTGATGATTGCGCCACTTCCGCATGAATGGAGCAGGCGACGGGAATCGGACCCGCGTGATCGGCTTGGGAAGCCGAAGTTCTGCCACTGAACTACGCCTGCGGATATTGATGCTTTGGCTGGGGTGACTGGGATCGGACCAGTGCATCAGGGATTCAAAGTCTCTTGCCTTACCACTTGGCTACACCCCAATAGGAGCGGTGGGATTTGTGTCGGCACCCACCATGCCGATCGCGACGTCTTGCGGATCCTAGGCTCCGTTCGTCACTTCCTCGTTTCTCATCGACTTCGGCGAGGTTGCCTTTTCCGACCCACCCACGGAAGTGTCCGGGCTCTCGCAATCGCTTGCGATTAGATGTCAATTCGTTGGGGAGTTCCACCCCATCTGGGCCATCAGCTCCTGACTAACCTGCGCACTGGTCGAATAACGGTTAGTCGGGAGGTGATGACTAAGATAGATAATGTGGATTCGCATTGGCATATTTGGGCGGCATTTCCGACAATCGAGTTTTTTCATGGTCCTCCTGCTGGGGCTTGAACCCAGAACCTCACGATTATAAGTCGCGCGCTCTGACCGATTGAGCTACAGGAGAAGATTGGATCGAGGAAGGTGATGGAGTTCCCCGATCTGGTACTATTCTATCATGCTGGCGTTTTGGAAGTCAAGCGTTTTGTGATTTTTTTTATCTTATTGTCGCAACGACCTCTTTCGTCCTATCGTCGCAGAGTGTTCTGAGAGCTTTGAAATTGATGGTGGGAAGGTGCATCTTGCTAAGGACAATCTCCCAGTTGTCGGACCAGAATTCGAGGAACACCCGATTCAGCAATTCGAAGGTGTGGCGGGGGTCCATGACGGCCTCCCCGTATTTCTCGCAGACCTTCGAATACTCTTTGGCGATGTGCTCATCGGTGAGGTATCTGTTGATGATCGAGCGCTCTGTGGCGTGCTCGATTGTCCCGTCTTTTATCTCCTTATTCGTCGAGCGGAGCGACTTCTTCTTACCGAGGAAATCCTCTGTGAGGACCTTGGCCCACGTCCGTCGGCCGTATTTGTTGACGAAGGAATAGTTCTTGATGACGATCCCTTCGCCAAGTCCGGTCGCGCAGAGGAATGCGCCGGTCTGCTGAAGCTTTTCCTGGATCTGCTCCGGCGTCGGGTCCTCCAGCTCACACATGAGCGGGATAAGATGCAGATGTTTCAGATCCCCAAGGATCCTGGAATATTCCCGATAGGGGAGGTATTCGCCCGTGTCTTCGTCGAGGACATCGAACACATAGAATTTCTTCCAGGAATCCTGGGTGTAGGACTTCAGGGTGTGCGGCACGAGCCATTCGCCGTATATGGTGTATGACGGGTGGGCGCGAAGGAAGGAAAGGAGCTCGGTGTAGAGCTCTTTGTCCTCCGTCATGGCTTTGGCGAACCCCGCGTTGTCATCGTTGGGGGTAATCTCGCGGTTGCGCGATCCGAAGCCAAGGGTCTCATCGTCTTTCAGGAAGACCTGGGAGTTGGTCCCATCGATTTTGTAGAAGAGGTCGACGGTTCCATTGAGAATGCCGTCGACTTCGTCCGTCCCGAGTTTCATGATGTGCTGATATTTGTGGAATTCCATTTTCTTTTTTCCTCCCTGAGATTTTAATTACTAATAACTTCGAATTAATTGACTTTTTCCCCATTTTCCATGATCGTTATGTCCCACGTGCAGTCGGATACAGAATATAATGTATTGTTTACCGCGGAAGAAAACACTTCTGTGACCCAATCTGTAAAACAGTAAGTGAGAGCTTTTGGTGTTATCGATATTCTTAGGCTATCAAATTCTGCTTTCGTTATATCATCTCCGTTTTGGGGGTTTAAAGCCAAAGCGGGGCTCCCCGCCAAAGCGTTTGCTGCTTTGAGGGCGTTCGGATATTCGGATAATTCTCCTATGTCTGTAGAATAAAGTCGGCTAAATTCAATAGTTGCGCTTTTTAACCAACATTCGATGCTGTTCCATGTCGATTCTTTTGAATATGTTGAAAAATAATCTCCATATTTAATGAACGTAGAATAACCACCGGTGATATACCATTTGTATCTATACTCGATTATCTTTTCACTAAGATATCTAAAAGTATAATCTATTTTAGCCCCGCTTTCGGGATGCTCTGGTTTAAAGCTGTACCAGGCTGTCGGATATGGGGAAGTGCCGTTTTTGCCATCCTCTCCATCTTTTCCGTCAATGCCAGCAACTCCGGGTTCTCCCTGGTCTCCTTTGTCTCCTTTTTCGCCTTGGATTCCTTGAGATCCTTTTTCTCCTTTTTCTCCTTTTTCTCCGGGGTCGCCCTTGTCGCCCTTGTCGCCCTTGTCGCCCTTGTCGCCCTTGTCGCCCTTGAGGCTTCCATTGGACGCCATGGTTAGCGTTGAAATGCCACAAACCCCTCCGGCGATACCTAACAGAGAAAAACAAATTAAAGCACTTGCGTTGAGAATTTTTAAATTTTTCATACTTTACCTTTCTGTATTTTGTTTTAATTTGGTGGACCCGACGAGGATCGAACTCGCGACCTCCTCGTTGCGAACGAGGCGCTCTCCCAACTGAGCTACGGGCCCGTTTTAAATATGTTGTTTTGGTGCCCCTGGCCGGATTTGAACCGGCACGGCGTTGCCCACAGGATTCTGAGTCCTGCGCGTCTATCTGTTCCGCCACGGGGGCATTGTGGGTTGGACGATCAATCCCAGCCGCGGCAGCCGTCATAGAAGTAATCGTGGTCGCTTTCTGGGTGGTACTCAAAGAATGGCAGGAACCAATTCGAATCGACGGAGTCACCGCAGTCGCTGCAAATGGCCTTGCGTCCTTCCAGCCCTTCGGTTCCATTCTCAATTTTCTTGACAACCACGTTATATCCTTTGTCGATTCCCGCGCAAATCGCACAGCACGGTTTGCCATTTGAGTCGATCGCGTTCGAGACGTGCCCGCAAGCCATTAAATATCTGTCGTTGTTTCCCATTTTTTGTCGCCTTTCTTTTGATGCCACTATTGTATCATGCTTGGTTATCTGTTGTCAACATTTTTGTCGAGGAAAACAAAAAGCGGGTTCCCCCGCTTTTCTTTCATTTTATTTTTTCTCCGCCTCTTCTTCTTTTTTCTTAGCCATTTCCCCTTCTTCGAACTCCCTTTCTATCTGAGCAAGCTCTTCCGCGGATATTATCATCTTCCTAAATAGAATGTTCTCCGCGATGTCCTCAATGTAGAGGGACTTTGGCTCCATCAAGCATTTTTTCGCCTCTTCGTAGGCTTTCTTCATCACAGAGCGGAATACCTGAAGCCTTTTCTTTTCGACGGCCTCGGGGCAACCCATGTCCTCATAGACGGCGGGGTTGACAGCGTCGAATCCGAAGACCCCTCCGTCGCAGGCCCCAGAAATCTCCTCTTTAGCATCCCTGATGTCTTGACTGCATCCACCAGAAGCGCTTCCTATGAATAGCTCCTCTGCGGCTCTTCCCGCAAGGTCTACCGTGACGTCCTCCAGGACCGTCTTCTTGGTTGCGTAGGGGTCTTCCCATGAGTCCGCAGTGAAGTGGGTGAGGCCGCCGACGCTACCTTTGTTGGCCGAATTGATGACAATGTCGGACCATTTTTTGTCTTTCGCGTGTTTTAGGATCGCATGCCCGAGCTCGTGGACGATGGTTCTTCTGAGAGCGTCCTTCGGCATATGGATGTCTGACGTCCGCTTTACCCCCATCATGTAGAATATCTTATCGAGGAACACTTTCGTCAGGTCGGCGTCATATATGCCGTCGGCGATCTTCCTGCTGCCCTTGACCATCCCGGAGCTGAGCATCAGCCCAACTTCGGCCACGAGGGACTTGATCGCGGCGCACGAGAAGTCGCCTGTCTTCTTCGCCAGCATGGCAAAATCGATGGCGTGGGCTGTGGCGAGCCCGTCGTAATCCGGATTCAGCGCCACGAAATGCTGGAATAGCTTCTCTCTGTCTTCTGTGGTCGGGGGGAAGAATTCGATTACCTTGTCGATCCTCCCGGGACGGATGAGCGCCGGGTCGAGTGAGCTTGCGTTGTTAGCCGTCATGACGACGAAGATCCCTTTAATGTCCTCTATGCCGTCCATATTTGTCAGGAGGCAGGATAGGACGGTCCTTGACGTGTCGGACTCGAATCCGTTGTAGGACACGTCCGTGGTGATGCGCCCGACCTCGTCGATGAATATGATGGCCGCTTTTTGTTTTTTCGCTTTGCGGAAAACGGAGCGGATTTTTTTGCAGGCTGATCCCAAAGACCCCGAGAGGGCGGTTCCGTCCAACTCATACGTCGGCAGCCCGACCTCGTTTATCAAAGTCTCCGCGAAGAACGTCTTGCCCAGTCCTGGCTCTCCGGCTAGAAGCAGTCCTTTCGGGCAGAACTTTTGGGATTTCGGATTGGCCGCCATCTTCTTGAGCGCGGCCGCCATGATCTCGAGCTCTTCCTTCTCTTCCTTGAATCCGACGATGTCGTCAATTGTGTTGAGCATCACTCTCTCCTCCTTGATTTTTTTCCGAGCCTTCTTCCAGCCGCTTCTGCGACTCCAATATCGAGATTATGTAAAGTGCCTTCGAGACGCAGCTTTTGTTGCTGGAGAATCTTTCGCCGACATAGAACGCCTCGTCCCATACCTCTGTGCCCCTGATGGTGAGAATAAGACATTTAGATGCCTTTCCTCTGTCGTTCCAACGATATTCAAGCCTTGCGATGACGTTGGGGTGGTCGGGGACATCGATGCGGCAGATGAAATTCATCCGGTCGTCGAGATAGCTTTTGATGAACCCCTCGTAGTCGGTGTTCATCGTCCCGCAGCCGATACATTCTCCTCCGTAATAGAAATAATATTGCTGACCGGGGTCGTCTTGGAATACTGCGATCCTTTTCCCGCGATGCTTGACGGTTCCCGTTCTGAGATACAGCAGCTCTTTTAGCGTGGGGCGCACTTTGAAGGGGTTGTCTTTTACGTACCGCCTTCCTGCCTCCGTGAGACAATAGTGCTGGTCTTCTTTCCTTCGCTTGACAAACCCTTCTCTTTGAAGCCATTCAAAGTCGATTTTGAGAGCCTTCGCTATGCCTTCCCACCAATCGGGGTGGGTATGCTCGAATTCGTCCAAGCATTTGGAGATCCGCTTTCTTTTGTTCATTCTGAACTCCTCCTAATTAACCATTATATATTATAAAACTGTTGACTGGTTAGAGTCAACAGTTTTAGTAAGATTCATGAAAAAGTTTTCAGTGGCCGTTTTCATCGTTTAAATAAAAGAGCAATTTTATTTAAGGATTTTGGCCATTCATTTTCATAAATTTGATATTTTCTTACATTGGTTTTCAGTATTTTTCAGAGGCCGATCAAAGCCTTTCTTTCTTTTTTTCTTTGGCCATATTTTTCAAAATTTGCTCTTCCGTGGCGCGGACTTGCTCATCTTGGATGGTTGTTCGACGAACCATCATGAAGACAGCGGCGTTTCCGAACATGACCATGAGGGCGTTCAGAGCGGAGCAAATGATTTTAATCCATTTCATTATTTCACCCCTGCAATCTTTTTCGCTTCGCGTTCGACGTCGAGACGCTTGCCGAAGATCAGACCGTCTTTGAAATTCGACATATCCCTTTTGATTATCGTTGAGTTTTCGTACCGTTCCATCACTTTTTGGTTCGTCATCATATCAGCGAGCTTCTCGAGGCAATCCTGCTTCGAGTCGCCGGGCCAGAGATGAATGGTCTTGTCCTTACAATAGATGACGAGATAGTATTTGGGGTCGGTTTCGCTTGCCATATATCAGCGCCCCTCCCCGTCGGTCTGCAAAGAGTCCCAGTAGGCTTTTTTCTCATCGAAGATCTTGTCTCTGAGATAGGCGTTCTTATTGAACCAAACGATTCTATAAAGCCCTTTTGATCCTTTGAAGGTAAAGCGGATACCAAAAGTTTTATAACCTTTCGCATCGCTGTCTTCCTTTGCCATGGCGACAACTCCGCTGAAGTCGATGTCGACCCCTTTGATGTTCTTCGTCGTTTCGGGATTCGCTACGAATTTCTTCGGTTCAGACGGTTTTTGGGCGTAGTTTTTCTTTGGTTCTTGCCCATCTTTCTTCTGATACTTCAGATAAGCGTTATGCTCGAAGCTTTTGTCGTTGCCGTATTCGGGAGTATACATATCGGTTGTTTCGTTGGCTTCGATGATTTCTGCCCAGCGCTCCGATTCGCTCTTGCGTGATTGGTGCCCCTTCCCTTTGAATTTCTTTTTCTCTTTGTGGCTGCGATTTTTCACGAATCCGCCCTCTTCTCCGTAGGAGTCATAGTATTCTTCGTAGTAATTGTAATTGTTCATCTTTCTTTTCCCTTTTATTGTTATATCACCAGAAATTGACCGAATTGGTTATATCGTATGTACCGTCCGTATCGGCATTGCAGTCGGCATGCGCCCATAGCCCGTTTCTACCGCGTTTGGCTCCATTGTCGCGCATATAATCATCGTAACTGGGGTATTTACGCCCTATCTTGTGCTCGTCGCAGAATTTGTTGTGATCTTTCAGTATCTCTTCTTCGCTGCGTTTGTCAATCCCCCTGTCCAGGATCCACGACAGCATTTCTTTTGGGGTGATTTTCTCGTCTTCCTCCGTATAGATCTCACATTCTGCCTTTTCCCATTCTTTTTCCCAATCTTTGAGGGTTAGGATGCCCAGATCAGGATAGGAACAGAGAAGGAAGTGCCATCCGTAGGAAGATTTGCCGATGTGCAGCACATGATAGTAGTCTTTGTTCAAATCTTCGACAGTTTTGTAGTAGGTGTTGCGCCAAACATACCCGTTCGTCAGTTCAGTGACTTTTGGATCGTCATCTAAGGCATCCCAAAATTCATTTGCCTTGTAATCTCCGGCGATGTCATATTTTGCTCTGATATGAGCGTAGAAATTCATTCCCATTTTCTTCTTTCTCCTTAATCTGAGTACCATGGTATGCACACATATCCTTTGTCTTGGCATTCTTCCATATATTTCAGAATCCTATCAAGGTGTTTTGCATGGCTGACGTCATAATCGTCTTCATCATATGTGTTGATGTCGTTGTTGAGCTCGACATTGTCGCTTTTCAGTTCCTGAATTCTGTCTTCCCATCTGTCGAAGGCATATTTGTTTTTCTCCGTACATTCTTTCTGTAGCTCCCTTAGCTCTTTGATGGTCTTGTCATTTTCCATGATTTGCTGATACATGTTTCTTTTTGCCGAAAAGCCTTCATTATAGGCCTCGTTTATGGCGTCGGAAACTTCTTCTTTGAATTTATTGAAGGGGACGTATTTAAGGATTATCGGCGAATACCCATATTTTTTCTCGTCCTCTGTCTGAGGGAGTTTATATCCGTCGAGCTCTTTATCGAAAGTCACCCTCGTGACCAAATCCTCCGTGTAAGAATAACCGTAGCCCCAAGCGTAATTCACTTCGCATCGCCCACACGACCATGTTTCATTTTCTTTGTCTTCGGGGAATTCCTCCTCTTCGAGCGCTATCTCCCCTTTTTCGTTTTTTGTTTTTTTGTAGATATAGAATCCAATATCCAATCCCATTTTTTATTCCTCCCAGGATTTATTTTAATATAACCGAAAGGAGCCGAAAAGTCAAATCTTTTTTCTCCGGCTTTTTTGTTTCCTTTGTTCTATCGTCATGCCAAGAGTCGCCGGCTGTTCATCTTCGAAGATGAACACATTGCATTTGCCGGAGATCGCCGTGCATGCATCGATCATGATGAGTTTTGAACCTTCCCAGATATCATAGTTCGCCCCTTCTCCGAATTCGGGAGTCCCGTCGATGACGTGCCACGCATAAGAGGAATGCCAATGCCCAGCGATGATTTTCTTTTTTTCTGGGACTTTCATCCTCAGGCACTCAAATGGATTGCCCCATCTGGACTCTTTCCATCTCTTCTCCCCGGCTTTCCGCCAATTTGGGTCCGTGATATAGTAATTTGGCTTATCCAGTTCCTTATGTACGATGTATTTCTGCGGTAGCCATGAATGGACGACCACACATTGGGAAAATTCGGCATAGTCGACGAAATTCTCGTCAATCCACGCTATCAGCCGTCTGGTTTTTTCCGTTTTGCTCGGGAATTCGGCTTCGCCGAGAAGATAGTCGCAGACGTCGATGCCATTGAAATCCAAAAGAGTTCTTAGAGTGCCGTTGTGCTCATCCATGTCCCAAGGCTCCCCTCTTTTTACCATTTCTTCCAGTAGGTCTTCGTGGTTTCCCCTTATGAGGATCCTGCGGGGGAGGGAGCCGACGTACTTATATAACTCGATGGCATCGCTCCCCCTGTCGAACAAGTCTCCGGCGACGACCAGGGTGTGGCCTTTGTTCTGGGGGTTGAAACCAGCGGCATCCAAAGCCGTTTTGAATGGTTGATAAAAGCTGTGTACATCCGAAACAACGAAATACTTCATATTTTCCTCCTTCGTGAAATAAAAAATAAGGGAATCCTCATTTCCCTTATTTTAATCGAAGATTTCTTTATCTGTCAATCTTTTCCCGATATTTTTTCAGCAAAGCTTCAGCGGCGCCGCACGAATTGAATTCCGTGCATAGCCCGTTGCGATATACGCAGTTCGGCACAAGGACGTCTGAGAATTCGGGGCATTTCTTTAAGACCGCCTCTCTCATCATCTCTGCGACGTGCCGCGTTTCAGGGCTTGCCTGGGTACAAAGCCTCTTGTGCATGATCGTGATCAGCTCCTCCGCATTCATATCAAGGATCATTTTGACGGTGGCGTTCTGTGGGGCTTCGTTCCTGTCGTATTTGCCCTGCCTATCATTTCGCTGTGTCTGCACGTAAGGCTGCGCGTGGACATGCCTGCAGAAATGCACGGAGACCCAATAGGGCACTTCCATATAGAAACTGAAGAACAATCTCCTGATTGGGCTGTGCATCGCTCCAAGGAGTCTCTTTTCCCATTCTTCCGTCGGAGGGTTCTTCGCGCTCTTCCCAATGGTTACAAGCGTTCTGCGCTTAACTTCCATCCAATCTTCCGCCGTTGGATATTCGACGAGATCAACTTTGATCTCGTCGACATTATTTTTTTCATTTTCCATTTTTCTTTCCTCTGTTTTGTATCAGCATCTGAAGATTGAAGAACAGGGCCAATCTGGTAAGCAATCCAACCCCGCCGGGGACGGGCGATTGGAACAATACCGGAAGATCCGGCTCGCAGTCTCCATGCAAATGCCCCTCTTCGTCGACGTTTATTCCCACGTCCATCACTATGGCAGAAGGTTTGAATTTCATGTCTTTCGTGATGAGGCCTCTTTTCCCTGCGGCGACCACGAGGATATCGGCGTTCGCGATGTATCTTTCCAATTCTTCTTTCGGCGTTTTTGAATGGCAAACGGTGACTGAGCAATCTTTTGAAAGGAGCATATCTGCCATTGGTTTGCCGACGATGTCGCTCCTCCCGATGACAACCGCGTTTTTTCCTGCTGTATCGACGCCGAGGGCGTTGATGAACGAAATGATTCCCAACGGAGTGCAAGGATAGCACTTGCTCCTGGAATTGAAGCCGTCGACGTCTTTCGCGACATTGATGCAGTCCATCAAGATGCCAACGTCCATCCTTTCGGGAATTGGGAGCTGCAGCATGACTGCGTCGACGTTTGGATCGTCGTCGCAGCTGTATATCTCGCGGCGAAGGCTATGGGCCGGAATGGTGTCTGGTATACGTCTCACCACCATGTCGACCCCCATTTCTTCCCCATCTTTCACTTTTCCTCTTATATAAGATTCGGAGGCTTTGTTTTCCCCAACCTGCAATATCACCAAGCATGGTCTTCTATGCATTGCTTCCGTGAATGATTTGAAATATTGTTTTAACCCCTCTTTATTCGCTGAGACGAATTTTTTGATCATCTCTTTCGCTTCTGTCGTGGCCATATTGTTTTCCTCACTTTCCGCTAGAGCCGAAGCCGCCGGCTTCCCTCTCATCACCAAGGTCTTCAACGAGGTCAGCCAAGATGACTGGCTCAATTACTATCTGGCAGATGCGGTCGCCTTTTTTTATGAAGATGTCATTTTCTGTCAGATTGACGAGAATCGCCTTATATTCGCCGTGATAGCCACTGTCGCACGTTCCAATGCCTGTCCATATCCCATTCTTGTTGAAGCTGGATCGCGGCTTTATGACGGCCATATAGCCATCTGGGACGTCCAATGCGAAGCCAAGAGGTATCATCACTGGAACAGCCCCAATCGACTTGTATGTCTCAGAAAACTCCTTCCAATCGCCAATTCGGTTCTGAGTAGGGCATTTTCTCATCTCCTTCTTCGCCAAGGCTGGGAGAATCGTGTCTTTGGGGCAATAGCAGTCAAGGCCCGCGTCGTTGTAATGGGCGCGGGCCGGGAGGATCACGTCTGGTAATAGCCTAGTTGCTTTTATTTTCATTTTTTTCCGTTTTTCCTTTTTTCAAATTGGCTTTCGGGGTTGCGGAGGATTCCGCTTTCTTTTCTTTTACGTCTTCTTTTTCTGGGGTTTCTTTTTCCGAGTCTTCCGCCGACGCCAACACATTTTTGAGACACTCGAGTACTTTTGTCATAGATTTAGTAAAACCTTTGAGGTCTTGGCATTCGTGGGAGTTCGCGTCTTCTTCATCCTTCCCTTCGACTAATTTTTTACAATAATCCCAGAAAAAATCTTCGCCACGTGCTTCATCTTCATCTTCATCTTCATCTTCATCTTCATCTTCACAGGTGCGGGAAGAAGTAGCTTCGTCGTTTTTTGCTGAGGTGCTTTTCCTGAAGGTGTCGTAGTAGTTTTCCATCTCGTCGGAGAGAAGGACTTTTAGCTCATCGGCGCTCAATCCGGTGAGAAGCTCTTTAAGCAGGGCGTCGTTGGAGAAATAATCACGGACGTCGATTTTATCGAGCCAATCGACGAAGGTGTTGTTTTTGGCCGACTCAATGTCCCCCCTCGTGAATCTCCAGTCCCATTCTGGATTTTGCATATATTCGCTAACAAAAGCCTTGCTGCGGGCTTTCTTGAGGGCGACGGTTGAGGCGTTCCCCTCAAGCATTTTAGAGATGCATGTGGCCGCCTTGCCGGCATACTTCTCGTCTGTAATGACTTCTTTCATTTGTTGTTTCCTCCTTTGAAACTTTCTATAATATTATACATAGCCAAGAAAAGGAAGTCAATGTCTTCTTCCTTTGTCAGTCTTGTGAACGATACTCTTATCGTGTGGTTTATCTGTGCCGGGGTCAGACCCAGGGAAAGCAGAACATGTGAAGGCTTTGAATCTTCGATCCCGCCGCTCCCCGCGTCGCATGCGCTACTAGCGGAGCATTCCACTCCAGCGCTGATCATCTGATCTAAAAGGTAGACACCGTCTGGCAGCGCATTGCACCGCATGCTGAAAATGTTCGACACCTTATTGTCAGAAAATGGGACGTTGAGCGTAATGGCTCCTTCTCCCAATTTATTTTCTGCTTCCTTTAATTTGAATCTCATATAGGCAGACAGACCTTCGAAGCGGGAGACGGTTTCTTCGTTGGTGTGAAGTCTCATCGCCTCTCCCAGGCCCACTATGCCCGCGGTGTTGGAAGTGCCTCCTCTTAAACCCCATTCTTGGGCACCGCCGATGATGAACGGGACGATCTTTGATTGTTTGGAGCGAACTAGGCATCCAACGCCCGTGGGACCGTAGATCTTATGAGATGAGAAGGAGGCGAAGTCTATCCACGTTCCCTTTCCCAAAGCGAGGTCTTTTAAGGATTTCCCTCCTCCGATGAGCTGGGTACAGTCACAGAGGAAAGGAACCCCGTGTTCGTTGCACAGCTTGGCTATGCCGGCAATGTCGTTGATCGTGCCCGTCTCATTGTTGACGGCCATAACGCAAACCAAGCATTCTGACCCGTCAAGATACTTGGAGACGAAGTCGGCCGTTACTACATCCTTCTCCGGATAGTCCATGACTCTAGCCTTGAAGCCGATCTCCTCCATATGTTTGGCCGTATTGAGCACACTGGAATGCTCGGTCGCCGTTAATAAAATGACCCTTTTATTTGAGTGTTTCTTCAGCGCCTCGAAACAGGTGGATTGGATGGCCCAGTTGTTCGCCTCCGTTGCCCCGCTGGTGAAGAGCACCTCTGACGGGTCGTCCAATCCGAGAGCGGTGGCGATCTTCGTGCGAGCGTCTTCCACGGCGAGCATCGAGCGGATCCCGTCGTCATAAAGGGAGTGGCTGTTCCCCACATATCCGTCTTTCATGTATTCTTCCATCTTGGCTAGAACCTGTGGGTCCAACGGAGTGCTAGCTGCCCCGTCAAGGTACGTCTTTCTATAAATCGTTTTTATTGACTTTGTCTGCATTCTGCTTTTCCTCCTCATTTTTCCTGGCTTTATGCGTCTCGTTATCAGGCTGCGCGAAAGGTCCCGAGCACAGCTCGGACCTCCCTTACTCTGGCATCCTCTATCCTATTGCGGGCATATCTTCTGATGTTATCGGCGCTTGTTTTGTGATCGAATCTAAAAGTGCTGATATCTTTTCCTGTGGGGTGGTCTGAGATTCTGAAGATCATCGTCGTGTTTCCAAGATATATCTTGTAATATACCGACTCTGTTTCCTTGGATTCGATTTCCCTGTAATCCATTTTCGCCTTGTTCAATTCTTGTTTGATAATGTCTCTGACTCCGTTTTTTGTCATATCATAAGACCTCCTATGTTTTTATGATAAAAAATAAGGGGCCGAATGTCAATATTCAGCTCCTTATTTTTAAAATTGATTATTTCCGCTCTGTTTTTTGAGCCTTTTCATCAAAAGAATAATAATCTTTGTACCATTCTTGCATGAACATTTCTCGTCGGCTTTTACATCGTGCCTCCGCCGTCGTCTTAAATATGTCCATTTTCATCGGCTTGTACCCCGTTCTTGCGATGTTGACGTTGTAATAATTGCTGAGGGACATTTTTCCGTTGTGGATGTGGCCGTGGACGACTATGACATAAGGGTTGTTCAGCCCCTCCATGGCAGGCTCATGGCACAAGATGATCTTGTCATTGAAATATATTGGGCCGACGAAAGTCTTCTCGAACCCTAGAGCATATGCCTGCGCGTTTGTGAACCTGTCATGATTGCCATAGACAAGATATTTGTGCCCTTTAAGAGAAGTGGTCCATTTCTTCAACTCCTCCAAAGGGGTGAATCCCACGTCCCCTAGGACATACACGATATCGTCTTTCGCCACCGTGTTGTTCCAGTTGCCGACAATGAAGGAATTGTGTTCTTCGACGGTCTTGAACTGGGTCCTTTCAAATTGGATTATCCCCTTGTGGTTCAGGTGGAGGTCTGCTGTTACGTATATCGCCATTCTGCTTTTCTCCTTTCTAAAAGTCGAAGTTCGCCTCTTCGCCAACCCCTTTCATGAATTCGGCGTGAAGGTCGTCTTTGAGCCAGGTTTGCTTGATCTTGACTCGGCTCATATGCACTGCGGAGTTCAAAGCCTCTGGCTGCGCACAGACCACACAATATTTTTTTGCACGCGTGATGGCGGTGTAAACAAGTTCCCTTGAATACATCACATAACAGGACGAATTGAGACCAAAAATGACATAGGGTATGCCAGTGCCTTGCGATTTGTGGCAGGTGATGGCGTAGGCTAAACTCACATTGAACCAGGAATCCCTCTCCAGCTCTATCTCTTCGTCCTGGTCTTTGAGTTTTATGATCATTTTTGAGGAAGAGATGGCGACGATGAAACCGATATTTCCGTTGAATATGGCGGTCTCCTCCCCTCTCACGGTCTTCGCCTTGTAATCGTTGTGGTTGATTATGATCCTGTCCCCGGGGTTGAATGTGGTCTGATACTGCATCCCCGCTTCGAAGCAGTTGACAAGCTGCCCCCTTCCCATCCCAGAGGGGTTTGCAATGGGCTGGATCGCATTGTTGAGGGCCCGGCAGCTGAGCGCCCCGCGAAGCCTCATGGGCACGATGATCTGGATATCTTTATAGGATATTCTCTGAGCAAGAAGAAGTTTGTATTCCTCCTGTATGTTATAAGGAACCAACGCCGGGTCTTTCGTGGCGACGACTTTGAAGTCTTTGAGATCTCCCCTGGTCTCTTCGCCGATGAAGCCGCTCTTTATGAGAGAAGTTCCCATTCTTGCGAGGCTCGCGTTCACGATGATGCCGCTTCTCGCCGCCTGTCGGTGTATCTTCGTGAGAGATGCTACCGGGATATACCCGCTTTGGATGGAGTCTTTCAGGATGTTGCACAGCCCGATGGATTCAAGCTGGTTCGGGTCCCCTATCATTATGAGTTTGGAGCCGCTGCGGATGGCTTCGACCAAAGAGAGGAAGAGGTCCCCTCCGACCATTGACACTTCGTCTAGGATGACAGCAGATTGGGGAAGCGGATGGTTCTTTGTATAAGCGAACCCTTCCAGGTCCGGGAGATAGCGGAGGAGTCTGTGGATGGTCATTCCCTCGCTCCCTGTGATCTCGCTGAGGTTGCTGGAGGCTCTGCCACTGAGGGCGCATTGCGCGAAATCGACGTTATAATAATTCAAGATACGGGTGACTGCGAGCATACTGGATGTCTTTCCGCAATTTCCAGTCATCATGATCCTCCCGCCTCTTCTCATTATCCATATATGCGTCGAGACCGTGAAACAATATTTGTAGCCATCTAAGGTTTTGTACGGGAGAATAGGGACTTTGTGACCTCCTTTCGCCTTGCTGGAAATAGTAACCTTCGATTGCGGAGTAATGATGACGGCGTAATCGACAGACTTGCGGACGTATCTTTTGCCGCTGGTGATATATTCTCTTCCTATCCTGTTGTTTTCGCGGATCGTTGCTTTGTAGCCGCACGCCGAGAACGCGTATTGGACGAAATCCGCCGTCTTTCTGGAATTCGTGCTGAAACGCCTGCGGTTTTTCGCGAGGCTCCCGTCCCAGAACAAGATGTTGTCGCATATCAATTGCAGCTGCTCATGGGAACAATCATACCAATAAGGCATGAACTCCTTCTCCCTTCGGGGGGCGGTCACATAGAAATCGGTATATCCTTCCGCTGCACTTTCGTGTTCCCTCCATTTCATTCCCGCTTCTGTAAAGACTTCCCTTAGTTTTTCTTTCTTTCTGGTTTTCTTTATATGGAAGCGGCAATATTTTGATTTTTCTCTTTCTCTGAGAAAGCTTCCGTCCGCCATCACCGCCAACATCACTTTGATTTCAGCGTCAGAAAGGTTGATTCCCTTCCCGCCGCCAACAAAAGAAGTGTAGAACTTCCCGGAAAAGCCACAGGCGCTTTTCTCGTGCATTTCTTTCACTTCGGCAAAGCTTTTATGGAACAGGTTACCTTTTGATGTCTCATAATATACCTGATGTTCTTCGGATAGGCACATGTTGACGCCTCTTTCCGATTTAACAAGCCATAACTGGTCGCAAGGCAATTTGATGTATCTTTCCGGCAGTTCCAAAGAAACAGTTCCGTCTTCGTGATACACAAGGACTTTGTCGCCTTCTTTGTATTCGCTTATCTTCTTCCATTCCGTTCCAGTAAAGAATTCGGTGTCTTTGTCCACACATCCAGCAGGCCCCGTAAGAATGGACACGTTATTGTCCAATATCTTATAAATAGCCGCTTTTTGTTCGTCGGTGTATTCGTACCCCTGTTCTTTTTCCGTTTCCTCGATGAGCCTATCTGCGATGTTTCTGTCATATTTGAAGGAGGGCTCCGCCTCCTTCATCCTCACAAGGTTCTCCGATATTTTCTTTTCCGTCAATCTAACGGAAAGCAAACCAATCTTTTTATCTTCTTTTTCGTAATAAAGGAAATGGGGGTCGTCCGAATCGATTTTTTTCTGAGACAGTTGCCAGCGATAGGCTTCCAATTCCTCATCAGTGATCATGGATTCCTTGATCCATAAGTAGAGATTTTCCTTTGTCACGGGGGCGCATTCGTTACTGACGTTCATGAGAAGGTCTTGGATGTACACCCATGAATTGCCGTTTTGGTCACCTTGCGTCTCCAAATAATATTTCGTATAGGCGAGCACTCGGTCTTTGCAATCTCTGGTGAATCCCTGCTTCAGGGCGAGCTCGTCTGCCTTCTTCCACCCATATCCTCGGACTTCTTTGATGAGGATATACGGATTTTGTGTCACTTTGTCTATCGCAACGTCGGGGGAGCCATACCTTTTCACCAAATTGTCGATTGCTTTTTTGGAAAGCCCAAGGTCTTTGAGGCTTGCATATGCGCGGCCGTTGTTTTTGCATTCTTCGTATTTGGTGCATAATTTCATGGCAGTGGCCGGGCCTATGCCTTTAATTTTCGTCAGTTTGGCGATATCTTTGTCTGCAAGCAATTGCATTGGGTTTTCATACGTGTCAAAAAGGAGGTTTATCAGTCGATCGCTCATAAAAAAAGAAAAAAAGTTTTTCTGGTCTTGCTCATCGTCTAGGTTATAGTTTAATCTGGCCGCTTCACATTCATATTGGGGACCGTATTTTTTGTTTACCACAAGCTTTCCTACAAGGCGGTATTCCATACCTTCCTCGAATTTCGGCATATTCCCCGATACGGTGATGGTCAAGGAGCCATCAAGATACTTTTCCGCCATTTCTTCGGGGATCTCCCCTGAGAGAATGTCTTTCACTCTCATCTTGACTATCGCGAAATCGCCGCTTTTTGGCTGAGATCTCGGGAATGTATAATTGTTGAGAACGACTATCGCCTCTATTTTCTGCCCCACTAACTCTTTGGCTTTTTTCATAATTTCTCCTTTCAAGATTCGTCTTAATATATCATAGAACAAAAAGGAAGTCAATCGAAGACTTCCTTCTCATCGGTTAAGAATTTCTGGAAAAACGCAGATCGAGAGTTCCGTCTTCGTTTTTCCTGTTGATCAGGATGACACTTCTTTGGTATCCGTTGACTTTCACGTTCTTCGCCACAAAAGTATCTTCTCTCCTATACCCGTATATCAAAAGCTTTGTTCCTCTTTTGAACCAAGAATCATCCAACACGGTCTTCTTACCCGTCTCCCTATCCATTACACTGATCTTTGCCTTATATTTGTTGTACATCTCAGCGTACATCTTCACGTTCACCACCCCATTAAGGGTGAGAAGGTTCACTATGTGCTTAGTGTTGTCACTGCCGACAACGGTGCCGGCGATGGCACATACGTTCTCTGGAATCTTTATTGTTTGGCCGTTCTTTTCAAACGCTCTGTAAGTCGGAGTCTCTGGGAGCTTGGAGAAGTCCTTGATGGAATACTTCTCCGCCGTCACCCCATGCAGCTCGTGGCCGCTATGGTAGAATGAAAGCTGCTCCATTTCCCAAGCGGACTGCGACTCGGAAACTCCATATTTGTCACCCAGTCTCTGCATTTCCGACGATCTTTCCCAGTCGGCGAATTTTTGAACGCCGTCTGGGGAGTTCAGAAAACTCATCAAGGGCTCAACGAGTCTTTTGTACGCCTTGTCCATGGCAGTCGGTTTCACGCAATAACCTTCCGGAACTGAAGAATAATCACCCTTGCTGAGATTCATCAAAGGTTCGAAATATTGATTCCAGAATGCCAACACGTCGCGTTCGTTAAGCAAGTATCTTCTCTTTTCTTTATCATATTGTTTCTGCTTGACATAAGCGTAAAAATTGTAAACCCTTAGCTCATTCTCGTATCCCGGGAGAGAGACTTTGGCTGACATCATCTTTTTTAACTGCACAGAAGTGATCTTGTCTCTAATCGGAAATGAATCAGTAGCTCTCTTATTGAGGAACCAGGTCAACTGCGCGCGAACCGCCCTTTTATCGATTTTGCAGAAACATCCGGCTTTGATGAGGCCGACCATTTCGGCTTCCATAGGCTGAACTCGGTTGTAGAAATCTTCAATGGAAGAATAGGGGCGCGCGGCGATGATGCGAGAGAAGAGGTTTTCACTGACGGCGGCAACGTTCTTGAGGCTATAAAGAATGCCATTGTTCTTGACGTCGGGAATGAAGTCGGCTTGGGCGGTGTTGATGTCCGGTAGCTCGATGTTTACGCCACGGAGCTGGGAATCAGAGATTGCCTTTGAGATCTTGGCGTAGTTTGGGGCCCCGGACTTCGCGAGCGACGCAGAAGAAGCAGATGTATCACTGTCATTGTCTTCATCATATTCTCCAAAACCAGTGTTAATATTCCCTGTATTTACACAAAGACAGGCACAAGACCAATAAAGTGGATTCCAACGAGTGGCTAAATTCATTTCTTGCACGCCAATTATGCTATATGGAGTTGTATGGGCTAATGCGAACGAATATCCGGTCTGTGGTTTTATACATTTTTCCCATACGTAATTTGCCATATTTTCGCTAGTTGACAATTTTTTACACTTATCAAAAAATTTATTTTTATTTTCAATGATTTTTGCCGTTATTTTTTTCGCGATTGCTTTTCTGAAAGCGTTCGCTTCTCCCAAAGTATACCCAGAGATATTAGGATCCATTACCAAAAGCATAAGTGTCTCTTGTGAACCAGACACCCCATGTGTGTCCTTTAAGTATTTTTCAAGAACAGATATTTCTTCGCTTGTCAGATTATGCTCTCGCATTTCTTTATACCATTCTTCAATGTTATTTCTGAAACGAACATATTTGTCTATAGGCTGTTCCCCTTCGTCTGATTGTAATCGCATAATAGAATTGATTTCAGCTAATTCACGCACATTTGTCGGACGTGCCTTTTTAATACATACACCGCCCACTTGTGTTTCAAATTGAAATAGTTGTTCAATTTTTCCATCCCATGCTTTTTCCCACATTGATTGATCATTATATATTAACACGTCTGGGTGCAAATATTTATCATAAGTTGCCCTTAAAGATCCCTGCCATTGGATTTGTCTATCAGCCAGCAATAAGCTTAAACATTTTGCCATCTTGCTTTGAGCATCTGTACGTAAGACGTCCATTTTTAAAGCGCCCATATCATCTGAATCGTGCATATTAAATGCAGTGATTTTCGTTCCATTTGGGGCACGCATCAAACTGTTTTGCGCGAGATATCCTTTGTTAAATACATATAAAGCACTGGCATGAATAGAAACACCTGTAAAAAGCCCCTCTATTTTTTTTACCATTTCATAAAGTCCTGGATAATTATGTAATTTTTCTATAAAACCAGGAACGGGCTCGAACCCTTGATCTTCATCTCCTTCCTCGCATTGCTTCAATGTATAAGTTTTTCCTCTATGTTGTGGGACCATTGCAGCGATTGCTTGTGCATCGTCGTTGTTGATCTGTAATCCACGGCATGATGTTAATACGGCTGATTTCAAAGATTCTGTTTTGAATGCCGCACAGTTAAGAACATTATCTTCACCATATTTTTCTCTTAACAAAGAAATTATCTCTTCTGTCTTTTCAGGCTGATAATCTTCATCAATATCAAATAAATCAACGCGTTCTTTATTTGCAAATCTCCAATATGGAAGACCATAGATAAGTGGATTCACTTGTGTGGCTCCAATCAAATAATTAATATATTCTCCACAAGCCGAACCTCTTCCGCATCCGACAAGACTTACTTTCCAAGCGGTATTAACCATGTCAACCGTTAGGTTTAAGTAGCCACTAAGGCTTTGATGAAGTCTGTTGCTGATAAAAGAAACGATATCCAGTTCTGTATTTATTCTTTCGACTTTTTCCCGTGTTAAAGGCATATCTTTTTTAGATATCCCATCCTCAATCTGAGCGATCAAATATCTATCCTGAATAGACTCACTGTACGCAAATTGTTTGATAAAAGGATATTTATCATACCAATCTTTAAAAATGTGTCTTATTTTGAATGGTTTTGGTTGCGGGGCTGGTATGATTGTAGTGTGTCTAAAGTCATAATTCTCTATTCTATCGCTAATGTCACACGTATTTTTAAATGCCAGATCAATTTCTTCATCTGTCATATCACTTTTTTTCAATAATTCACGGATTTCTTCTTGCGGCATAACATAAGTGAAGCGATAGAATTTATCAGTCTCTCTATCGCCTGTTTGTCTACTATTTAAAAAAGCAGTGTGTACGGGGAAATCCTCTTTATCCAAATAATGACTATCGGTTGTAACAATATACGGTATGCTAAAGAACTTTGACATTCTTAATATTGTCTTGTTTACAGTGATCTGATCTTCATAATCTGCTGGTTGCATCTCAAGGAAAAAATTATCTTTTCCAAAAGTATTTACGCACCATCTTATAAAATTATTTAACCTTTCTTTGTTTTTATATAAAATCATTTTGCCGACTTCCCCACCAATGCAGGCAGAAGAAGCAATGATATGTCCTTGATTGTTTTTTATTATTTCTTCAACATCTTGATAAGTTGTTGGAACACGCTCCATGCCTCGTTCCATATAAGCTCTTCCCCACGCCCGGCTTGACAACTCTTTAATTTGTTGCCATCCCGTGGCATCTTTCGCTAATAAGATAAAATGAAAATAATCTCTGGTGTTTTTTACTTCTTTTTCATCAATAAGATAAATTTCATTACCAAAGATTATTTTGAAATCTTTATTCTTATCTTGAATGACATCACGTTTTTTTATAATGTTTACAGCAGCAGAAAGACACTCGTGATCAGTAAAAGCCATACCTTTATACCCAAGAGATATTGCTTTGTCGATCATATCTTCTGGTCGATTAATTGAATCAAGGAATCGTATATTTGATCCCTGCGCCGTATGATTATGCAGACTGACAAAGTTGTTCATTTCTTTACTCCTCTCTAAAAACAACCGTCCCGTTGCACACGGGATCTTCATTTTCCCAGTCTTCTATGTCTTTTTTCATTTCACCTGTTTCGTTGGGGGTGTCTTGATATATCTTTGCTCTTACTGTCATTTTTTTGCCCAAGACCAATTTTCCATTCACGAGTATTTGTTTTTTCATCCAAAAATATACTATGTAGTTCATGCTACCTCCTATCTTTAACACCCCCCAAGGGGGGTAAAACGGAAAATCAAAATGTTTTCCCCGAAAAACTAGTTTGCCTCTAATAATTTTTCTGATCTTGCTTTCTCAGCGTTGCGCACTTTTCCTTTTTTCGTTATCCTCACTATTCTTGAAACCGGGAGTTTATCGGCGGCAAGCCAAGTCACCCGATAGTCTTTCTTGTGCTCCAAAAAGCGATAGGCTTTATCATTGCCTTTTCGACAAAGGCCATAATTGCAATCGTACACTTCGTAAGAAAGATTCAAACCAGGAGTAATTATCTCAAGATATGCTTTGGGAAGGTACATTCTATTAAAAATAGACATAAACCACTGTCGTATATAAGGAATGTCGCCTTCGCCGTCCCCGTAGTCTCTTAAAGCTCCGTAAAAAGTTAGATAAGCCGTCTTTCCACGAGCATTGTCCGAAAGAAAGGATAGTGAGTATGTTGCACTTCCTTCACTCCCCATCGGAATGGGGTTTTTCGTTTTATCAAAAGCGTCTCGCCATTGTTCTTGAGAAATTCTCCCGCTCATGGCATCTTCCCATAAACACATCTCGCCGATCGTTTCTTTCAGTGTCTCCTCTGTCTCGAAATTGGATACCTCTCCATATAAAGACCCGTATATATAAGTCCACGTACTCATACCTTTTCTCCTTTTCCTTTCTTCCAGCTGTTGACATCTACAAATTTTTTCGACATATAATCGATGAAAGGGATAACGTCTTCTTCGTAAATTTCTCTAACTGAATGCTTAACTAAAGGGGCTTCTTCTTCCCAATTTTCTTCTCCCATCCATGTGCAATAATCTCCCAAATGGGAATAATCCCATCCCCAATATTTTCGTTTAAGGATTTCGTTAGCCTTGGGGAACCATTCCATGTCTCGTTTGAGCCTGCTGAGATCGTCCGGGCCGTAAGTCAACCCCCCGTGCGGAAGTGCATCTTCGCAGAATTTTTCATCGAATAAAATGTCATTTAGCGATTCATAATCACAGGGATCTTCAGTTTTCTTTTCTGCGTAAGCGGTTGGCCACTCTCCTCCCACATTCACGATGAAAAAATACCTTCCTTTGTGAATTCCGAACGCCAACACCTGGTAAGTACCGGGGCGTTTGTCATATATCATATCCGTTAATTCAAAATATTGTTCCATACGGCCACCTCCGTTATGTTAGACATATGATAGCAAAGTAAAACGCGAAAAGTCAACCCTCTGTGGTCAATAAAACCAAAAAGATAAAAAACGGGGGCAACAACCCCCGTTACGTGTGCCCCGCAGCCGCAGCTACTTGAGCAATTCTTTAATATCTTTGCCTTTCAGCGTTCCGTACAGATATTCCCCGGTGACACTTGCGCTGTCTTCGAAGAAGGCGCTGTCGTAAGGTTTGTTCTTTTCTCCGTGCCCGCGACGGGAATTGATTTCTTGATACCAATAGCGGACCGCAGAAGGAATGTTCATCATGAATATCGCAATAGGGCCCCATATGGCATTCTGGAAATTGTGCCCTGATTCGTGGTTCTTTGTATGCGTCGTCCAAGCATCTCCCATATTATTGGCGACAATAGCCCCACATCCGACCTCAAGACCGCCCCAGTTATTCCCAAACATCACAACATAATGCCCATGATACGAAGAGGCCTTTCCTCCAAAAATGAGACAGAATAAGGTAATCAGCCCTCCAATGATGTTGTACAGTATTCCCCACGTGAATTGAAGGACCCAATAAAGCCACATATGCTTTGCCAAAAAGGCGGCTCCTTTCAAAGTGGCATTGAATATCCAATTACCAAGCCAGCCGTGGTCATACTTCACATAATTATACATTTTTTATCCTCCTTAAGGTGATGGGCTCATCAGTTATTTTGCTTTGGCGCCATCACGCGATTATGCTTCTTTGCACATTTTGCGCAGATGGGAACCATCCAGCCAGTCGTATACCCATCGGCCGGGGCTCCACATTCAATACAAGTATTGAAGGAGATAGTTTCATATTTGGCCTCCCATTCGCAATATTCTTCATAGACGCAACTAGGAACGGTGGCATACCAATGAAGGTATCCCCATTTTTCTTTGACATCATCTATTTTATATTCTCTAATCCAATCGATATTGTCTTTTTTAGAAGCTTTGATAAGGATATTCTTCAGCTCTTTCACCATTTTCAACCCAAAGGCAGCCCTCCACCCGTCAGGTATGCAATCGTACCAATTGTACTTCGCAGGAGTCTCCCCAATGATGAGAAAAGGATATTCTTCGATGAGCGATTGACCATCGATTTCTTTATTCTCCGCCATATTCGCTCTTCTCCAATACACGGAACGATATAATGCCGTCTTCCAGCGAGTCATCAATATTGGGCGTATACTCGCCGAAATCGTAATTGATGCTGTTGAGGATTTTTGAGTTTAGCTTATAAGCCGTCTTGCGTCTTTCGTGCCCCTTGCCTTTTTTCCATTCAGGATGCAGGTCCTCTTCTATAGTGATATTGTAATGACTCCAGTTGTCTTTTATCGTCTCTCGAATGCGCTGCACGGTTCCGAAATTCGCGTAAAGATTATCGATCGGAGAGATTGGGGAGCCGAATTTCCTAATCACATCGGCGACTCCGCTTTCTTCGTAGAATCGAACCATGCTCAAAAGAGGCATCCCCTTTTCGTCTTTATAGCCGGCCAATGTGTCGAAATCCACGGTGATGCGGGAAATTTCTTTCATCCCCAATACTTTTTCTTTCTTTTCTTCGTCTTTCATTCTACTTTTCCTCCTATTCTCAGAAATCAAAATCGGGTTTTTCTATCGTCTTGTCCTTGCCCGGCCCCTGCTGTTCAAGGAGGAAGCGTTTCATGATGATTTCATGGCGATTTTTCCCTTCCCATTGATTGAGGACCTCCCAGGATTTGGCGGTCCCGCCTTTCTTCCATAAAGAGAAATAAGGGCATTTATACTTCCCCGCCTCAGGCTGATTGGGATTTGTCGGGCTGAATGCGCACCAGTAACACAAAGGGCTTGGCTTTGGCACGAAATTCTTGTCGCTCTGCTCTTGGAGAATCTTATTCAGTTTTTTAATCCCCCTATTGATAAAGCCCTTGCTTCCACCTTGTTGCCTAAGGTTGTCGCAGAAAGGCAGAGAATAATAGAATTGAGATGGGTAATCATCTAGGTTGAGTTGGGTTTTCAAACCGATGGCGTAGGTAACGAATTGAAGTGGGGTTTTAAGTTTTGCCTCATCGAACGGTTTTCCCTTTGTCTTAATATCTTCGATAATGAATTCCCCCGTTTTTTTGTTGCGGAGAATTCTATCTATGAAACCATAAAGGGCGACCGTTGTTTTCTCCCCGTTGATCTCTGTCTCATACGGAACGAGAAACTCATGCTCAACATCATATATTTCCAGCTCGGGGTTCTCTTTCATGAAATTTTCAAGCCCGTAAATTCCTTTGGCAAGGAATTGCTGGCATTTCTGATAATATGATTCTCCAGTAACAGGGTCGATGTCATAAAACTCTTCACGATATTTCTTGCTCAGGATCTTCACACCGCAAATGTCGCTTCCATCGTCTTTCGCGGAGGTGCTCGGCGTTGTGACGTCTGCTTTTTTCTCTTGCTTTGGCTTGTCGATATTAACGAACATGTCTTTGTATTTCGCGTAATCGATCTCCCTGCCAGCCATAATATCCCGAGCGATCGCTTCAAGGACGGCGTGCGTCAGCGTACCAAGCTCTGTAGCAAGAGTGTCTTCGTAAATATAGTTTTTGTCAACATATTGAAGCTTGTATTTCCACCCACATTGATCCTCGCAATCCAATTTAGTATATGAGAATCTGGGGAGGAATTTAACGTCTCTCTTCTCTTCCATTGTTGTTTTTCCTCCTTTTTTTGATGTCGTTGACGGATATGCAAGGCACATATTCTTTTTGCTTCATCAAGGCTTCAAGAGTGTCGCGGCCTTTATCTGAGGGAGAGTCTTTGTAACCCAATAGGCCGTTTTTATCCATTACGATATATGTGACGCAATACTGAGACAAATACTGCACGTGGCGGCGGAGCTTCTCTCGATATTCCATGTATTCCGGCTGCCCAACTCCATCAGTCCATTCCTTATCATAGCATAGTATAACTTCATCAACCCCTAAGTCAAGGAGAAGATCCATTTGCTCTTGGGATAGGTTGCTGCCACAAGTCGCCAAGGCGAAATTGTTCTTGGGCCCATAATATGACTCACATTGCAATACCGATTTTTCCGCCTCGAATATTGCCACCTTCTTCAAGCGGCGGATGTTCGCGGCGTTTTCATGAATCCCATAGAGATTAAGGCCCAATTTATGGTTGAGCCACTTCCCTTCAAGCTGCACTGGTGCGTATTTCATGCCGCACGCAACTTCCATCTCATTGAAAGACCTGCCTCTGACCCCAATCAATTCACCTTTTGCGTTCCTATGAGGAATTATGATCTTGGTGAGGGCCGAATCGACCCGGATCCCGAAGCGCTTCATGGCATTGGGGGTGATATGGTCGGGGAACCATTCCGTTGGAGCGGCCAGCGGCTCCCAATATTCCAACAGATTTTCCTGAATTGGTTGATTCTCTTTTTCTTTGTTTTCTTGGGGTTTTTCATAATCTTCCATTTTTTGGAAGATATCCCAATCATCAATGAGAGGTTTTTTCTCTTCTTCGAAACCGAAATCATTCAAAGAAAAGAAATCGCAAATATAATGATAAGCCTCCGTGAATTCATTAAATCCTTTGGCTCTCCTGACAAGCTCAAATACGTCATACGAAGCCCCTCTGGTATAAACATAGAAAAGCTTGCTATCGTCGAAATAACACAACTTATAAGAATCACCGCCCTCATGGTCAAGAGAAGTCAAGAACAACGGTCTCCCCTGTGAATCCATGAGATAGGTGTCATCTTGCTGAAGAGAACAACAAAGACGAATAATGTCGTCTTGGGTAAGCATTTCTTTTATTTTCGCCGAATCCAACATATCCGCACTCCTTAAAATTCAAAGTCTATATTGTTATAGACATCCTCAAGTTTGTCTTGGCTGGTGGCGTCCAACACGCTTTCCAGCGTGTCATCGGCCTTTTTCCTTTTTGTTTTATCGCCGACTTTGACATAAGTTGGCTCAACAGGAAGCATGACCCCGTTGCTATCTGTAACAAAGCAATCGTGCATGCGGCATGTACCGCGGTCAAAATAAACATATACCCTGATATTCTGATAAGTGCCTCTTCTGATTTTATATACATGCAATACGAAATTCGGCCTGATCTCGAATCCTTTTGCGCAATAGGTTTCCACCACGGGATTGTCCATTTCTCTGACGGGTAAAAGAATGGCCGCGCAGTCTGTTTTATCCGCCAGGGATTTAGCACCTCTTAACGAAGTGGAATCCGCTTCTTTCACGTTTTTATAGTCTCCAGACAATTGGGTCGCAGTCCAAATGTAGATGTTAAGTTGTTTAGCGCAGTCTTTTAGCGCTGTTGACATCTGTAAGAGAATCTGGTCTGTTCTCAATCCTTGGACTTTAGTCTTCCTTGTGCCCTCCGCCAGCATTTTGATGCTTTCTGAGAGATAATCGAAGAAGACATAGCCGACGTGTTTGTTCATATAATATGTTTTAATGGTATTGATGACATCGTCCGAGTCGAAATTGGTAATGCTCACAAAAAAGAATCTTTCTCTTGAGGCTTCGATCAAGTCAATAGCCTTATCCAATCTTTGCTCCTCTTCTTGTGAGTATTTGCCATCAAGAATCCTGCTTTCTGATATGCCGGAGACATAAGCCATCATCATCGTTTGGACTTCTTGGAGTTCAAGCTCAGTCTCGATGATAAGAACACTTTCCTCAAGCCCTGTATTCACCCATTGTTTTTTATCACAGTCGTAATACTCCGGAATTGCGAGATGGCAGGCTTCGCCAACGGCAATTCTCGTTTTGCCAACGCCAGAAGGCGCCGATGTCATGTTTAGGCAGCCGTATCTTTGCCCCCTATATAAGGTGGTGAGTATCGGAGACATAAGCGGCATTCCCATTACAGGAGCTTTCTTGAGCTCTTCTTTCAATTCTCTAAGGGAATCACCCGCTCGGCTTTGCACTAAATCACTATTACTTCCATAAAGCTGCTTGGCCATGGCAATCTTAACTTCTTCAGACGTAATGATATCATTGACACTCATTTTGTCGAATTTCTCTTGCATCTTCTGCTGTTCGTCTGGGTTGACGACAGACGAATCGTATAAATCCCTGGTGTCGATGCCTTGATTATTGAGCAAAACGAGCAAGCTATATTTCTTCAGTGTATTATAATAATAGTCAAATTTCTTTGGATCGTACATTTCAAGTATTTTCTGAATGTATTCGATGCCCCTGTTATCGCAGAAAACTTTATATTGCGATTCGTAAGGCTGAAGGAACTTGTCGATGTCGATATAATCGATTTTTTCCATTCCGCTGCGAGCCAAATATTCAACTGCCCCATAAACGATGCGATGAAATTGTTCCTGAAAATCGTCGATATCAAAACGGTATTTATTGTTGGCAAATAAAAAAGGATCTTTAATCAAACCAGCCAACACCTGCATAACAGCGATCTTATTGATGTAAACGATTTCTTTTTGTTCGTTAGCTGACATATGATTATAAATCCTCCATCCTATATTTCGGCTTATTTCGGTTTTTCTGGTCATCTCTTGACACAACAACTATTCGAGGCTCAATGTTTATGTTTGTCTTCATGTTCATCTCTCGTATTTTTCGTTGTTCTATAAGATATTCTCGGGTTCTTTCATATTGCTCTTTAAGAACCCTTGGCAGCAATTCTATTACTGGAGTGTTGCCCAGAACCTTATAATAATACCAGATGGTTGCTTTAAGCCCCTTTATTTGAGCCTTATCGTAAGAGATCTGTCTTGTAATCGCTCCGATCACTTCAGGAGGGATAAGGGTAATCCCAAAAATCTCTTTGATATAATTATACAAATCTTTTTGTGCATTGTCAAACGCGATTTTCTCCGTCATCAATGCCTGATAACAATTCTCGCAGTATTTTTTCCCGTCTACTTCCCGAAATGCGGTACCAACGAAAGTGGTACCGCATTTCGAGCAACGGAGAGGGATGTTTCTACCACCCGTTCCCGCCATATGAATTATCCTTTGATAACGTCCGTGTATTCGTACCCAAGCTTAAGAAGCTCGTTATAAACCAAATCCAAGGCTTCTCGTTGCTCTTCAGTAGCTTTATTGCACTTGAAATCCGGATTGCCGAGCTTATCTTTGAGGATTTTCTGATATTCATCGCGGGTCCCCGTCTTTTTCTGCATACGGATCAACATGTTGCCGATGCGTTTGATTTCTTCATCGACAGAGAGGAAAGAAGCTTCTTCAATCATTTTTTCGGAGTCGGCTTCGGCTTTGGCCTGTTCAGGAGTAATGGCCTTGCTTCCGGTCTTCTTCTCGTTTTCATGAATTGCGGAGTTCAAAGCTTCCGTCAATTTGCTATAGTTCCAATTTGGGATGGTGCTTGGCATGTAGTCAAAACGAGTTTTTGCCTCGAAAGCGCTGTTCCCCCTCACATACAGGGTGGAGAGAACAGAGGGAGTCCCATCGATTTGCTGGTCGAATTGGGCAAAACCAACGATGTCGCACATATTGATGATAGGATCTACACTGCGTTTGTCGCCGGCGGGATAGATCTTGGTATACTTAGCGCCTGTAGGATCATAGAAATCACGAGTCCCGGAATGGTCGAGGAAAATCAAAGTGAAGCCGCTGGTGTCTAAAGCGTTGAGTTGCTTCTGAACTTCCTGGGCGTACTCTTTCCAAAGGCCGTATCCTTCATTGCCCTTAGCAATGCTTGTGGCTCCGTAAACGCCGCAAACGTATGCCTGCGCAAGAAGTTCAATGCCGTCTACAGAATCAATGATGATAGTTTCATACATCTCATGAATCTTATCTTCGTCTTTGGAGGCAGTAAGTTGTTTTACGATTTCGCGGAAATCACTCCACTTTTTGATCGTGAAGTGAGGCACTCCGTCAATCGCGCCTAAGCCGTTTTCAAAGCAGAGAACCAAAGGTTTTGGCGCCTGAACGGCATTGCGGGTCTTCCCCGTGCCGGCCATGCCATAAATAAGAATCTTCTTTCCAACAACGCCATCGACTACCTTGGAAATTTCAGGTTTTAATAGATCTAACATTTCTCTATCCTCCTATTTAGAAATTGAAATCATTGAACTCTCCGCCGAAGGGATCATCGCTTCCGACCACCGGAGCGGGAGTCGCGGCAAACCCATTCGCGGCCATTCTCGCAGAGGCGCGGCGATTATCTCCGCCGGTGTTGCGACGGGTAGTGTTTTCCGCGATGCGTTGGTCGCGGAGAACTAACCCTTGTTTGACCTCTTCCTGAGTAATGCAGCCTTCTTCTCCTTCGTGAATAGGCAATTTGCCAGGTTCGCGTCCTAGAATTTGACGTTCACGTACAAAGGTGGTTTTGAACTGCGATTCATTATCGCCGTTCCAAGAAAACGGGTCGTCGTTTGACTCAGCCGTAACTTCTTTCTGTTCAAGGTCAACCAATTTTCCGGTGAAATTAGCGGTGTCGTGAATTTCATAGTTGTTTTGAACGAAATCCGCAAGCTTTCCGGAAGGGACAACAAAGGAAATGCGGTTCATTGTCCCCTTATAATCTGGCATGAGCCCAGTAACGACAAGGCGTCCAGTCGGTTCGACGTTCTCGGTCTCTTTGTCATATTTCGTCTCCTCGCTCATAGATTCGATGTACATTTCTGCAGCAAACATCGCTTCTGGCACGAAAGGACGAGCATCCGTGGCGGTTTTCAATTTTGCGCCATCGCCCCTCAAAGTGACAATGGATCTTTCTTTGTTGTCGAGCTTAGTGGCGTATTCTTCCATGTGGGCACGAACGTAAACTTTGCTCGAGCATTGGGCGGCCGTTTGGAAATTGGCTGCGGAGTTGCCGCTTAAATAAGCCGCGATGGACATGGTTTTGTTCGGAAGAACGTCCAACAAATCTTTGTAGGTGGGGTTTTCTTTGCCGCTCTTAAAAAGACGGTTTGCGAAGAACTGCACCTTGTAGGCCTCAGACTCGTTGATGGCAACGATGAGGTTACCGCGGATAGCGTCTTTGCCGTCTTTGGTCTTGACACATTCAAGAGTGTTTTCTTTCAAATACCCCGTGATGCCAACATAGTTTTTTCTGCGAACAATAGTTTTCTTTGTTTCTTCTGCCATAATTAATGGTCCTCCATTTTCTATCTAAGACACTCAGAATCTGCCTTGGATGCATATAGTATAAGAAAAGCGCAGTCATAAGTCAACAGGCTGCGCATTTTTTTCTTAATTTACTTTTTGAAGATCATATACGTTGAAAAATTTGCTAAATTTTTTAATGGACATATAATTATTATACGGAAGTTTAATATAAACTCTCACTTTAAGCCATTTAACGTTGTGGAGATAACACTTGTCGCCAGCTTTAAACGTCTTCACGGGGTCTCTTTTCCCTCTTTCGTCTTCTGAAATTTTCACTAAAACAGTAATATCGCACTCAGAGATAAGTTTTCCTTTCTCGCCAAGATTGCAAGCGTCATTACCACTGTTTTCAAAAATATGTTTACCGGTACCGATGAAATTAAGAGCATGAAGATCCTGTAAACCTCTTTGGTCAACAGTTGTCTCATAATCATTACAAAGACAAAGCTTCGCGGCTTTATGATCATTATATGAAGTAATGTCGGTGGCTTCTACCCCTCCGTGAATAAGATTACGGAGTCCATAATTTTCTAATTTGTCCAAGGTGAAGGTGTAATTCTTTGTCTTAATCTGCGCCCATTTCTGTTTTCTTTCATAATCAGCGTCGATTGAAGCCTGCAGCCCCTTCAAGCATTTTTTTGCAGCTTCTTTCGTGAAAGCGTAAGCGTAGACTTCCCCCCAAATCCTTGTTTTTGTGTTGCTTTTATTAAAGTTTCTCCGAATATTTTCCCGCCATGTTTGGTATACTTCTTGCCCATCAACATCCCAAAGCATTATTCTATTGTCGTTCCATTCTTTGGATACCCCTAAAATAATGTATTCTTTGATTTTCCCCACATATTCTTTAGGTGTCCCGCTAACATACTCAGCGTAGATTGAATATAATTTTTTGCCCGCCATTTCATTTATAGTTTTATCGTCTTTTAATCTCATATCAATCTCCTCCATTATTTTTCAAAAATAATATACCAAAATGCTTAAATAAAATGCAAGTTTTATTTTCTTGCAACTTCAAAAGCATAAAATCGACAATCTTGCAAGACCAGGCAAAAATACTACGATTCTGATGGTCGATTAAAGTGGCGGATAGTAATGAGACATGGAACGTTGCGGGCGGGAGCATTTATCTCAATAGTACCGGGAATATCAGCATTTGGGCCGACGATGAGGATGAAGGGAGGAACGACATTTATCTAGAAGCCGGGGCTCAGGGTACTATATATGTCAAAGATCAAGTGACAAAGAAAACAGAGGTTCGTCTCGCCGATTATCCCATTAATTACGAGAAATTAACCAACAAGCCCACATATTTTCCAACAAGCTGGAGTAAAATAAGTGGAAAACCTAGCTCAAATTGCAGTCTATATTTTTATACCAATACTAAGACAACCCCGGCAACATATACACTATTAATTGACTCCACGAATGATACCGGAAGTCATTACACTTATTATTTCTCCAATGGGAGTTGGGTCACGGCTCCGTCAGGCTGGAAATCTAGTGCGAGCTTGATATTTTAATCTTTCGCGATAAATCAAATTCAACAGATATTTTACATGATCAAAGGCGATGCTCGGAAATCGTGGCTCGTTTGCTCCGCAATGAGATGGTCACTTGCTTTTTAGAGTGCGATTCTTGATTCGAAGATATCGACGCTGTTTGGGGTAAATTCCTCCCATTCGGAATTTTTTAGATTATAACGAACATAATAATCTTTTGGCGAAGAATTGCGCGGAGCCATCACCGCTTTAAAACCAATGGTATAATAAGTAGCCTGCGCCGAAGAATCATAATAGTAACATAATCCCAAGTTTATATATACCTGCGATAGTTTATTTGTTTTTTTATATCACTTTCTTCAGTCTTTTCACATAATCAACGACCGTGCTGTATTTGGCATGAAGATGCTTTGAGATGTAATAATTCGATTTACCTTCAGATAGTTTCTTCATTATGTAATCCTTATGCTTGTCAAGTTTGTAAACTTTATTTTTTGATCCCTCCTGTCTCCCGAGTCGCACCCCCGCCGCGCGTCGCGCGGCCAGCGCCTCCCTCGTGCGTTGCGAGATCAGATTTCTCTCAATCTCGGCGGCAAGGCCGAAAGCGAATGCCATCACCTTCGAGTTCATATTGTCACCAAGCCGATAACCTTCCTTGGTGGTCCAGACCTCCACACCCTTCTTAAGGCATTCGTCAAGCAGTCTCATCACCATGAAAAGAGAACGGCCGAGCCGGGAAAGCTCCGTGCAGATGAGAATGTCCCCCCTTTGGAGTTTCTTCATGAAAGCCCCTAGTTTTCGTTCCTCAACAGGAGTAGCTCCCGATTCCGTTTCCTCAATCCAGTAATCGACAGAGAGGCCTTTGTCTTTGCAAAATTTTTCCACCTCAAATCGCTGATTCTCAACTGTTTGCTTGTCTGTGCTTACTCTAATGTAACCATAGTTCATATGCGGCTCCTTTCTGTTTTATTGATATTATGATATCAGAAAAGAGGAAACTAGTAAAGGGATGGGAATAAAAAACGAGGCTCGCACGAGCCTCGTTTTTTTACTACGATTCTGATGGTCGATTGAAGC
>ERZ808246.21-NODE-21-length-137599-cov-4.689001_pt1 | contig 137599 bp, 108 predicted proteins | sample MGYA00521083_ERZ808246 | MGnify/ENA primary metagenome ERZ808246 (study PRJEB31516, sample SAMN03275577) | gut metagenome | biome: mammalia-associated habitat; material: feces | host: Papio cynocephalus | place: Kenya | collected 2012-07-07 ... | reverse complement strand
CGGTGGTGGGCACGGCGATGGTGAAGACCGCGTGGTTCTTGGTGGGGGCCACGCCCTCAAGGGAGCGAACGTCGGCGAACTCGGGGTTGTTGATGATGATGCCGATGGCCTTGGCGGTGTCCATCGAGGAGCCGCCGCCGATGGTCACGATGGCGTCCGCCTCGGCGGCCTTGAAGGCCGCGACGCCGTCCTGGACGTTCTTGATCGTGGGGTTGGGCTTGATCTCGGAGTAGAGGCTCCAGGCGATGCCGGCGGCGTCGAGCTCGTCGGTCACCTTGGCGGTCACGCCGAACTTGACGAGGTCGGGGTCGGAGCAGACGAAGATCTTCTTGTAGCCGCGGCGCTGGAGCTCGCCGGGGATCTCCTTGATGGCGCCCTGGCCGTGGTAGCTGATGGTGTTGAGGACGAAACGGTTAGCCATGCGAATTCCTCCTTGGTAAGAAAAGCCAACGGTTGTCGGCTTGCACGGCTCAATTATGCCCTCGCATAAACGTTTTGATACTGTTTATATCGGTACGCGCGTTCGCCGATATTTCCCTACCGTTCACAAAAAACGAGGGTGCGCCCCACAACGTTTTGCACAGAAACCCGGCACGAAACGTTACTGGGCCGCACCCTCGAGAAGCTCGACGAGAGCGGAACGGAAAGACCGCGGCGTTAGAGCGACCGCAGCGCGTCGACGAGGGAGATCTTGCCCTCGGCGACCTCGGAAGCCTGCTTGATCACTCGGGCGGGCACGCCGGCGACGACGGCGCCCGCCGGCACGTCCTCCACGACCACGGCGCCCGCGGCCACGACGGCGCCCTTGCCCACGCGCACGCCCTCGAGCACCACGGCGTTCGCGCCGATGAGCACGTCGTCCTCGATGACGACGGGCGTCGCGCTCGCGGGCTCCACGACGCCGGCGAGGACGGTGCCGGCGCCGATGTGGCACCTCTTGCCCACGGTGGCGCGCCCGCCCAGGACGGCGCCCATGTCGATCATGGTGCCCTCGCCGATGACGGAGCCGATGTTGATGACGGCGCCCATCATGATGACGGCGTTGTCGCCGATTTCGACCTTCTCGCGGATGATGGCGCCGGGCTCGATGCGGGCATGGATGCCCTTCTTGTCGAGCATGGGCACGCCGGTGTTGCGGCCGTCGTTCTCCACGACTTGGTCCACGATGGCGTCGCCGGCGGCCTCGAGCGCGGGCGCGAGCTTCTCCCAGTCGCCGAAGACGACCTTGCAGGACTCGCTGCCAAAGACGTGGTCGGCGGTCGAGAGGTCGACCTCGGCGCCTTCCTTGAGCTTGAGATAAACCTTGACGGGCGTCTTCTTGGGCGCCGTCGCGATGTAGTCGATGATCTCCTGAGCGTCCATGGGATGCCCTCTCTCTTGATCTCGTTCGGCAGCTACTCGAACATGAGCTGCTCGAAGGTGTAGAACCCGTTCTCCTTGCGCGCGAGCAGGCGCTTCGCCGCGGCGACGGCGCCGTTGACGAAGATCTGGCGGCTCGTCGCGCGGTGCGTGAGGCAAACCTCCTCGTCGGGGCCGAAGAAGTGCACCTCATGCGTGCCCGCGACCGTGCCGCCGCGCAGGGAGTGCATGCCGATCTCCTTGGCGGGGCGCTCCCCCACCATGCCTTCGCGTCCGTAGGCGACCGAGCAGGCGCCCTCGGGGTCGACGGCCTCGAGCAGGAGCTTCGCCGTGCCGGAGGGTGCGTCGACCTTCTGGTTGTGGTGGGTCTCCACGATCTCGCAGTCCCAGTCCTCGAGCGCGAGCGCGGCCTGGGCGGCGACGCGCCTCAGGACGGCGACGCCCAGCGAATAGTTCGCCGAGTAGATCACGCGGGTCTTCTCGCCCAGGGCACGCAGCTCGGCGAGCTCGGTCTCGGAGAAGCCCGTCGTGCCCGAGACGAGCGCGGCGCCGGTTCGCGCGACGTAGGCGAGCACGTGCGGCAGGCCGGCCTTGTTCGAGAAGTCGATCACGAGGTCGACCACGGGCGCGCGGCCGTCGAGCTCGTCGGCGTTCGTGACGTCGTAGACGCCCTCCACGGCAAACCCGCCGTCCATCTCGAGCTTCTGGCGGATGAGCGCGCCCATGCGCCCCCCGCCCACGAGGATGACGCTAGTCAATGATCCCAGCCCCCTTCATAGCGGCGAAGAGCCTCTCGCGGTCCGCGTCGGTCATGGGCCACAGCGGCTTGCGGTAGTTCTCCTCGATGAGGCCCATCTTGGCCAGGGCGGCCTTCACGGGGATGGGGTTCACCTCGCAGAAGAGCGAGTGGACGAGCTCGAGGTTGTCGATCTGGATCTTGCGCGCGCCCGCGACGTCGCCGGAGAGGAACTTCGCGCACATGTCGTGGACCGTGCGCGGGGCCACGTCGGCCCAGACCGAGATGACGCCCGTGGCGCCCAGGCTCATGAGGGGCACGACCATGTCGTCGTTGCCGCTCAGCATGTGGAAGTCGTCGGACAGCAGGTGCGCGATGGACGCGGCATAGGAGATGTCGCCGGAGGCCTCCTTGATGCCCCAGGCGTTGGGGTGCTTGGAGAGGCGCTCCACAACGGCGGGGCTGATCTTGCAGCCGGTGCGGCCGGGGATGTTGTAGAGGATGCACGGAACGTTGACGACGTCCATGACGTCCGCCAGGTGGTGGTACATGCCCTCCTCGTTCGTCTTGTTGTAGTACGGGCTGATGAGAAGGAGCCCGTCCACGCCGAGCTTCTGGAGCTCGAGGCTCTTGCGCAGCGACTCGCCCGTGCAGTTGGAGCCCGAGCCGCCGATGACCGGCACGCGGCCGGCGACGCGCTGGACGACGCACTCGGCGACGGCAAGGTCCTCGGAGTCGGTCATCGTGGCGGACTCGCCCGTCGTGCCGAGGGTGAGGATGCCATCGGTGCCGTTCTCCAGGTGGAAGTCGACGAGGCGCTCAAGGGCCTCGAAATCGACGCGGCCGTCCTTCTTGAACGGGGTCACGAGCGCAACGACCGAGCCGGAGAGATTGATCATGTCCATAGACGTTTCCTTTCTTTGGACGAAGCGGGGGCGAGCCCCCATCACATTATTTGCGGGCGAGGGCCGAGAAACGCGGGTCGTCGTCAAAAGTCGCGAAATAATCGGCGCGCGTCTCGGCGCGTCGGATGCGCTGCACGGAGCCGTCCTCGCGCAGGAGAAGCTCGGCCGAGCGCAGGCTGCCGTTGTAGTTGTAGCCCATGCTGAAGCCATGGGCACCGGTGTCGTGGATGTAGAGAAGGTCGCCGACGCCGCACGCGGGCAAGGGGCGGTCGTGCGCGAACTGGTCGTTGTTCTCGCACAGGCGCCCCACGACGTTGTACACGTGGTCGGCGGGGGCGTCCTCCTTGCCCATGACGGTGATGTGGTGGTAGGCGTCGTAGATCGCGGGGCGCATGAGGTTGGCCGCACAGGCGTCCACGCCGAGGTAGTCCTTGTAGGTGACCTTCTCGTGGATGACGCGGGTCACGAGGGCGCCCGCGGGCGCGAGCATCCAGCGGCCGAGCTCGGAGCACAGTCGCACGTCGCCCATGCCCGCGGGAACGAGCACCTCCTCGTAGGCGCGGCGGACGCCCTCCCCGATCGCGGCGATGTTGGCCGCGGGGTCCTCGGGACGGTAGTCGACGCCGATGCCGCCGGAGAGGTCGATGAGCGTAATGTGCACGCCAAGCTTGTCGCGCAGGCGCACGGCCTCCCCAAAGAGCACGCGCGCGAGACGCGGGTAGTAGTCGTCCACCTGCGTGTTGCTCGCGAGAAAGGCATGGATGCCGAACTCCTCGACGCCCGCCGCCTTGAGCCGGGCGAACGCCTCCTCGAGCTGCGCGGGCGTCATGCCGAACTTCGCGTCGGCAGGGTTGCCGATGATGCCGTTGGCCGCCTCGAAGGTCCCGCCCGGGTTCAGGCGGCAGCAGACCCTCTTAGGCAGGACGCCGCCGAGGGCGCGCTCGAGGCAGTCGACCATGTCGAGGCTGTCGAGGTTGATGATCGCGCCGAGGCGCGCGGCCTCGCGATAGTCCTCGTCGGGCGTGTCGTTGCTGCTGAGCATGATGCCCTCGCCGGTCACGCCGCAGGCGGACGCCAACTCGAGCTCCGTGCCCGTGGCGCAGTCGCAGCCGCAGCCCTCCTCCGCCAGGATCGAGACGATCCAGGGGTTGGGCGTGGCCTTCACCGCGAAGTACTCCTTGAAGCCGGGGTTCCACGCGAAGGCGGCGTTGAGCGCGCGGGCACGGCGGCGGATCTCCGACTCGTCATAGATATGGAAAGGTGTGGGATACTCGCGGCAGACGGCCTCGAGTTTCTCCTTGGTCACGAACGGCCGCTTCTCCATCGGCGCAGCTCCTTGCTCCTCGTGCCCCAGGACCGCGCTCGACGACGGCCGTGCCGCCAGGCGATAGCGCTCCTGCGGCGTATTGCCGTAGACAGTCCCGCGGGTATTCCCCGAGGGCCCACAACCGCGGCGCGCCCGTCGCGAGAAGTTCGGCGGACCTCGCCTCGCCGCGGGGTCTGACGCCTGCCGGCTCCCCCGCGCTTCTTCGTGCCCGCTCCTCTATCGATGTTGTCAACCCTAACACCGGCGCGGGCGTGTCCCGAACCTATACACGCAGATGAAACACTTTTCCCAAGGGAGTACACTCGCCAAGGAAACGCCGAGCAGGAAGAAGGGGGCCATGGACCAGAGGACCGCGGACATAGCCAAGAAATACGCGAAGGAGTCGCATGAAGAGGAGCTCGCGCTCCTGCGCACGCTCGCGCAGATCCCGGCGCCTTCGGGGGACGAGGGGCGCCGCGCGGCCTTCGTGCGCGACTGGCTGCTCGCCCAAGGCACGGAGCCCGGGCAGGTCGTGGTCGACGAGGCGAAAAACGTCGTCTTGACCCTTTCGGGCGAGGACCACGGCGCGGTCGAGATCTTCTCGGCGCATACGGACGTGGTCGCGCAGGACACCGAGCCCCTTCCCTTCCATGAGGACGACGAGCGCATGTACGCCCCCGGCGTGGGCGACGACACGGCGAACCTTGTGGGGCTCCTCATGGCGGCGAAGTGGTTCCTCACGCACAGGCCCCGGCTCGCGCACGATGTGCTCGTCGTCGCGAACTCGTGCGAGGAGGGGCTCGGAAACCTCAAGGGCACGCGGTGGCTCATGGGCCACCTAGGCTCCAGGCGCGTGATCGACTTCACGTCCTTCGACCTCTACCTGGGCCAGCACATCACACACGCCGTCGGGTCGCACCGCTGGCGCGTGCGCACGCGAACCGCCGGCGGCCACTCTTGGGAAAACGCCGGCGCCCCGAACGCGATCGAGGCGATGGCGCGCATCGTGGGCGGACTCTACGCCATTCCCCTGCCCCAGGGGGCGAAGACCTCCGTCAACGTGGGCACCATCTGCGGCGGCACGACCGTGAACTCGATCGCCGCCGAGGCCGAGGCGCTCATGGAGTACCGCTCGGCGAGCCAAGAGAACCTGCTCTGGATGCGTGGGCGCTTCGAGACGCTCTGTGACTCGGTAAAGGCGCCGGGCGTGGAGGTCGAGGCCGAGCTCATCGGCGAGCGACCCGCGAGCCTTGCGCGCGATCCGCAAGGCGAGGAAGCGCTCGTCGAGGAGGGCGACGAGGTCATACGCGAGCTCGGAGGCGTGGAGTCGCGCCACCAGGACTCGTCGACGGACGCGAACATCCCGCTCTCGCTCGGCATCCCGGCCCAAACCATCGGCGCCGTGCGCGGCGGGCTCCTGCACACAAGGGACGAATGGATCGAGAAGGCGAGCCTCGTTCAGGGCCTCGAGCTCATCTTGGGCCTCATGCTCGATTGCCAGGCTCGGTAACGGGAACATGTCGCGTAATTCGGTCGCGCATCCCAGCCACGCATGCGCGAGCCGTTCTCGTCCTTCATCGGTGTTTCTCGGCAAAAAAAATAGGAGCCTTTCGGCTCCCCACCTCTGCGCTTATGCGCGGCTTCTATGCGTTGAACTTCACGAGCAGGTTCGCGTTCGCGTGGTGCTCGGCGTGAGATTCTAACCAATCGGCGACCTCATGGAAGAGCCAACGCGGGCTGTCCGCGAAGAACTTGCGCTCGTGGTTATCAAACTTCGCACGGTATTCGCCGCCTAGGAACCAACCGTTCCGACACGCTTCGTAGACCTTACGCTGGATGTCGCTCATGTTCTGAACCTTCATCTTTTCCTCTTTTCACTTCGTTATCTTTACGTCAATAGGTATCTTATCCGGATACGCGGCGCACCATTCCCAGATTCATGTTATGTGCTGGTAATGTGTTGTGCGATACAATACTTATATATTGCTCATCGCTGAGAAAGCTAATTCTTATGAATCTAAGGCAACTCGAGTATTTCGTTGCGATCGCAGAGGAGCGGCAGATCACCGCAGCTGCCAGGAGGCTCAACATCTCTCAGCCGCCGCTCTCCTATGAGCTGGGAAAACTCGAGAAAGAGCTCGGGGCTCAGCTCGTGGTGCGAGGGCCCCGCAGCGTCTCGCTCACCGACGCGGGGCGCGTCCTCTACGAGCGCGCAAAGAAGATCGTGGCCATGGCCCACGCGACGGAACGCGAGGTGGCGAACGTAGGCGCCGGAATGCGGGGGTCGATTTCCTTTGGCGTCGAGCCGAGCTGCTCGGGACTGATGCCCGGCTCCAAGCTCCTCGACCTGCGGCAGAGGTTCCCCGAGGTAGAGTTCGAGGTCCGCGAGGGCACGACGCCCGAGGTGTGCGAGCTGCTCGAGGGCGGCATCGTGGACATCGGAATCGTGCGGACGCCCTTCAAGAGCGACGGGCTCAGGTGCCGCTATGCCCCGTCCGAGCCGCTCGTCGCCGTCATGCCCCCCGCCTCGGAGGTGGGCCAGGAAGCGACCTGCACGGCAGAGGACCTCTCGGGCCTCGACCTCATCGCGAGCGCACGTCTCGTTCCCGAGCTGCGCAAAGTGTTCGAGATCGGAGGGCACAAGCTCAAGCTCTGCTGCCAAACGGACGACCCGAGGACGGCCGCGCTCTGGGCACGGGAAGGCATGGGTTGCGCGCTCGTCCCGCGGTCGCTCATTTGCGTCACCGATACGGGCGACCAATTCATCAAGGTCGTGGACTGCCGCGAGCTCGAAAGCCGCGCCGCCGTGATCTGGAAGGCGCAGCACGTTCCCACCCCGCTCTTCCAGCACGTGATCGCCGCGCTCGGCGACCTTTCATAGCCTCCGTTCCGGACCGCCTGCCCAGAATAGCGACTTGTAGGCGATTTTTCTGGGATAGCCCAAGTAGCAAACCGTGATTTGAGCACGTTTGCCCAGGATTCCGGTTCGGGCTACTCGAGGGGTCGGCGAAAAATCGCCTACAGGTCCCGATTCCTGGCATGAGCCTCGAGAAACATGGCGACCCAGCCGTCACACCCGTTCAAATGGACGCGCAAGCTGCCGCACCAAACATAGAACGCCCCTTGAGCGGAAGGAGGAGGGCTCAAGGGGCAGAAAGGAAGGGAACCTATTTATGAAGCGACGGGCTTAATCCTCGTCGGAGGCCGAAGAGGCCTCGGAGACCTCAGCGGACTTGGCGGGTCCGTCGTCGGAGTCGCCCTCCATGCCTTCACGGAAGTTGCGAACGGTCTTGCCCATCGAGGCCCCGAGCTTGGGAAGGTTCTTGGGCCCAAAGATGACGAGCACGACGACGAGGATAACGGCGAGCTCGGGAACGCCCATTCCTAGAATCATGAGAGATGCCTCCGGATAACGCTAAGGTGTGCCAACGGCTTTTATCCTAAGGCGCCGAACTCAATACGTAAAATACAAGTATTCGTTGGTTCCCATACAGACTTTGTATGGGAACAGATCTAGGTCTCAGCCCTTCCGTTCGAGCTCCTTGAGCACGTCACGGACGGCGCGAATGGCCTCGTCAACCCGGTCGGACGCGTCGTCGATCTGCTTCTGGACCATGATGTCGGCGAGGAAATTGTCGCAGCAGATGTCGAAGAACGCGTTCCACTTGTCCACATACGCCGAGACGCCGGAAAAGTCGCGCACATCTCCGAGTTCCCGGGCAAATACGGCGAGCTCACGGCGCGCCTCGCCGAGCGCCCGGTTCGCGTCGCCGAGCCTCGAGTGCTTGACCACGCTCGTGATGAAGCCGCCGCCCAAGATGTCCACGACGCCCCAGCGCTTGGCCGAGTCGAGCAAGTCCGCCGCGTCCGTCAACGCATCGAGCGCGCGCCTCCCCGCCGTGATCGCCTCGTCGACCTCTTTGTTGCGCCCATACATCGCAGCCCCTCTCCCTCGTTCCGATAGCTAGATTTTGCGCGATAATTCGTCTCGGCGCACGTACTTGCGCTCCATGCGACAAAAGAAAGGATCCCACATGCTCCGTATCGGACTTCTGACCAGCGGCGGCGATTGCCAGGCGCTCAACGCGACCATGCGCGGCATCGTGAAGACGCTGTTCCACAACGTGAAGGGCAACATCGAGATCTACGGTTTCGAGGACGGCTACCAGGGGCTCATCTACGGCCGCTACCGCAAGATGGGCGCCTCCGACTTCTCGGGCGTGCTCACGCGCGGCGGCACGATCTTGGGCACCTCGCGCACGCCGTTCAAGCGCCTCGACACCCCCGAGGCCGACGGCGTCGAGAAGGTCCCGGCCATGGTGAAGAATTACAAGAAGCTCGGCCTCGACTGCCTGTTCATGCTCGGCGGCAACGGCTCGACCAAGACAGCGAACCGACTGCGCGAGGAGGGGCTCCCCATCATCTGCCTGCCCAAGACAATCGACAACGACACCTACGGCACCGACCTCACCTTTGGCTTCACCTCGGCCATCGACGTCGCGACCCGCTGCATCGACGACATCCACACGACCGCGAGCTCGCACGGCCGCGTCTTCGTCATCGAGATCATGGGCCACAAGGTCGGCTGGATCCCGCTGTACGCAGGCGTCGCGGGCGGCGCGGACGTCATCCTCATCCCCGAGATCCCCTACGACATGGACAACGTGGTCAAGGCCATCGAGCGCCGCGACGAGAAGGGCGGCCGCTTCGCCATCGTCGTCGTGGCCGAGGGCGCCATCTCCCGCGAGGAGGCGGCCATGAAGAAGAAGGACTACAAGAAGAAGGTAGCCGCGCGCGTGAAGCCCTCCGTGGCCTACGACATCGCCGAGGAGATCGCCGCGCGCACCGGCCGCGAGATCCGCGTCGCCGTCCCCGGCCACACCCAGCGCGGCGGCGAGCCCGACGCCATGGACCGCATCTTCGCGACGCAGTGCGGCGTCGAGGCCGCGAAGGCCTGCATGGAGAAGGAATACGGCGTCATGATCGCCCAGGTCGACGGCAAGATGTGCCGCGTCCCCCTCGAGGAGGTCGCGGGCAGGCTCAAGTACGTCGACCCCGAGGGCGACCTCGTGCGCGAGGCCAAGCTGCTCGGCATCAGCTTCGGCGACGAGTAGCAAGAGGGGGTCGAGGCGATGCTCGGGCAGTGGCTCCAGGGGGTATTCGATGCCGCGGCGGGCTGGGGCGGCGAGGCGATCCTGCTCAGGCTCTTCCTCGCAACCGTCGTGGGAGTCGTCATCGGCCTCGACCGCGAGTACCGCAACAAGGGCGCCGGCATAAAGACCCACGTCCTCGTGTGCCTCGGCTCGGCGATGACGATGATCGTGTCGGAGTACGTCGCCATGCGCTTCCCCGAGGTCAGGGCCGACATGAACCGCATCGGCGCGCAGGTCGTCTCGGGCGTGGGCTTTCTGGGCGTGGGAACGATCATCGTGACGCACCGCAACGAGGTGCGCGGGCTCACGACGGCGGCCGGGCTGTGGGCCTGCGCCTGCATCGGCCTCGCCGTGGGCATCGGCTTCGTGGAGGCGGCGCTCATCGCGATGCTCTTCGTCGTCCTCACGTTCTCGGTCCTGAACGGCGTCGACAAGTGGCTGCGCAAGAACGCCCGCAGCTTCGACCTCTACATCGAGCTCGAGGACCACGCCGCCGTGAAGGAGCTGCTCAAGAAGCTCCACTCCTGGGACTGCGAATACTCCGACTTCGCGCTCACCAAGGGGGCGGCGGGCAGCCGGGACTGCGCCGTCACGCTCACCGTGAAGCTCGAGCGCATGGGGCGCAAGGCCGCCTTCATCGACGCGATACAGATGCTCGACTTCGTGAGCTTCTGCGACGAGCTGTGAGAGTCACCCCGCCAGACACGCAAACGCCGCGCAGGCCGAACAGCCTGCGCGGCGTTTCTTTATAGATGTGAGGGTACGGAGATGTGAGGGTACGGGAAGCGCGGCTACGCGCGCGGCTTGAGCGCGTGGTAGAGGACGACGCTCGTGACGTAGCCCACGAGCACGAGCTGGACGTAGGTGGCGAGCCACGCGGCGACGATCCCCGCGCCGCCCGTGTGGACCCAGGCCTCGGTGAAGCTGATGATGGTGACGAAAATCAGGTTCTCGATGAAGATCTGCACGTAGATGCGCCATTTGGCGTCTTTTGCCCAACCGGTCAGCGCACGCGCCCAGCTGCCCGTAGGGAGCAGGAACTGGCCGAGGACGTTCGTCGCGAGCGCCACGCAGGTAAACGTGTACCAGGTGTGGTCGAACGGGTCGCCGCCCAGAAGCGTCGCGGACGTGTTGATCACGATGGCCAAGACGATGTCCTGGATGATGAGGTTGCGGTTCCATTCGCACATAAGGCAAGACCTTTCCCAACATGGATTCGTTAACGAGAAGAGCCTAAGGGCCTGGCGGCGGAAATCCTACGTCCACGACCTCAAAGATCCGGCCCCGTCCGACCCTAAGGCTTGTGTCCCCGCACAGCGATTCCGCGCAAGAGAACGCCGCCGGCTTGGACGAATAAGGCCCACGCAGGCGGCGTTCCCTCGCGGCATAGGGCGAGAAGCCCCGCCGCGCTTTGCTCTGTTCAGAGCGGGAGGAGCAACTACTCGAAGCAGGCGAAACCCTCGAACACGGCCTTGCCGCTGTAGCGCCCCGCCGCCTCCTTTCCGTCGAGCACTCGGCGGGCGCCGGCGGCCATGGCCTCGAGCTCAAACTCGCCGGGATAGGCCGTGACCGGGGCGATCCAGCCGCAGCGCTCGCGGATGGCGTCAACGAGCCCTTGGTTGTGGACCATGCCGCCGCCGAGGAGGATGCCGTCGACGTTGCCGCCGAGGGCCGCCGCCATGGCCCCGATCTCCTTGCAGATCTGATACGTCATCGCGTCCCAGGCCCGGCGGCAGGCCTCGTCCCCCGCCTCAGCGCGGTTGCTGACCTCGAGGGCATCGGACGTCCCGAGAAGGTCGACGAAGCCGCCCGTCTTCATGCACATCTTGCGGACCTCGGAAGTGGAGTGGCCGGCGTCGAGGTAGTTCAGCACCTCCGAGACGGGCAGCGCGCCGCAGCGCGTGGGGGCCATGGGACCCTCGCCGCCCACGATGTCGGCGCCGTCGATCATCTTGCCGTGGTCATGGGCGCTGATCGAGATGCCCCCGCCGATGTGGCAGACGACGAAGCGGCAGTCCTCGTAGGCGCGGCCCATCGACGCCGCGTGGCGGATGGCCGTCTCCTTGAGGTTCAAGGCGTGCAGGTGCACGTGACGGTAAACGCCGCGGACGCCCGTCATGCGGGCATCGTCGCAGAGCTCGTCGGTGTCGGGCGGGTTCACGACGAAGGCGGGCTTGCCGACGCGCTCCGCGAAGGCGTGGGCGATCTGCGGCCCCAGCTGGGCCGGGTGCTGCACGCCGTTCGCTCCCCGCGTGGCGTGGTCGAGAAGAACGTCGTCGACCTCGTAGGTGCCGCCGGGAAGCGGGAGCAGCCCGCCGCCGCGGCCCACGAACGCGTCGATGCTCGAGAGCTCGACGCCGTTGTCGGCGAGCGCCCGCTCGATGAGGCCCACGCGGTACGGCAGCTGGTCCGAGACGCCTGCGAACTTCGCGAGCTCAGAGGCCTCGTGGGCGACGTTCACGGTGAAGACGGGCGACTCGCCGTCGAAGAGGCCGACCTTCGTGGAGGTCGAGCCGGGGTTGATCACGAGGACGCGCCAGGCGCGCGCGGCGTTGCGCTCCGCCATGGCTACTCCTCCCCCGCGAGCGCCTGGGCGCGCACGCAGCTCATGACCACGTTGCCCACGATCTCGCTGACGGGCGCGCTGCGGCTGCAGTCGCACACGATCTTCTTGAAGCCCTGGAGCATGGGGCCGTAGGCGTCGGCGCCCGTGAGGTTCTGGATGATCTTCACGCCGATGTTGCCCACGTTGATGTCGGGCCAGATGAGCAGGTTCGCGCGGCCGGCGACCTCGGAGTCGCGGTGGACCTTCTTGGCCGCCACGTCCGGGCGCACGGCGGCGTCGAACTGGAACTCGCCGTCGACCTTGAGGTCGGGGCGACGCTCCTGGGCGATGTCGCGGGCAGCGCGGACCTTGTCCACGAGCGCGTTGTCCATCGAGCCGTCCGTGGAGTGGGACAGCAGCGCACAGCGCACGTCCCAGCCGGTGAGGGCAGCCACGGTATCGCAGGAGGCGCAGGCGATCGAGGCCAGCTCCTCGGACGTGGGGTCGACGCACACGGCGGAGTCGCCGAAGGCGATGAGGCCGTCCTCGCCGCCGTTCCAGCCGGGAACGTCCGCGATGCCGCAGGAGCTGATGGTGTCCACGCCCTCGGCCAGGCCCACGATGGTCTGGCCTGCGAGGATGATGTCGCCCGTGGCGTTCGCGATACCGGCGAACATGACGTCCACGTCGCCCAGCACCTGCATGATGAGCGCGCGCTCGAGCGGGCGCGTCATGCGGCGGGCGGCGCCCTTGGGCTTGTAGCGGCAATCAGGGTGCGCAAGGTAGCGCTCGCAGCAGGCGGCGTTCGCGTCCTCGTCGCACACGTCGACGACCTCTATGCCCTCGAGGCTGATGCCGCGCTCGTTCGCCAGGCGGGCAAGCTCGGCGCCGTCGCCCACAAGAACGCACTGGGCGAGGCCCTGGTCGGCCAACTCGCGGACGGCGCGCATCATGGTCTCGTTTTCGCCCTCGGGGAAGGCGACGCGCATGGGGCGCGCAGCTGCGCGCTCGCGCAGGGACTGCATGAGGTCCATGCGCTACTCCATCTCTTCCTCGACGCGCTCGACGAGCTCGCCGATGTTCTTCATGACCATGACCTCGCGCACGGGGACCTCGGCGTCGAGCTCGTTCTCGATCATGGAGGTGAGGGCGATCATCTTCATGGAACCCTTGCCCAGCTCGTCGAAGGTGGTCTCGGGCGTGATATCGCCCTCGTACTTGTAGGCGGACTTGGCGAACTCCGCGACCTGCTCGAAGACTTCCTGGTTCATGACGATTCCTTTCAATATTTAATTTGATAAATTACAAAGAAAACCGCACAGGGTTTATGGAAGGGGACAAATCGTCCCCCGTCGACCCGTCGGACAGAAGCGGCTAGTCGAGCTCGAACGTGAGCATCTTGTAGCCGGGACGGTCGATGACCTTGGCGTGGACGCCAACGGTCTCGCCGGCCATGAGGGCGCGGCGAATCTCGGGCGCCTTCTTCTTGGTGATGCCGTAGATGACGTAGGTGTACTGGGAGCCCTCGTCGATCTCGACGGCGCCGTAGGCGTACTTGCCGTTCTCCTTGAGGTAGGGCTTGTCGTTCTGCGGCCCGGGGAGGGTGAAGTCGATGAGCCGGCCGTGGCCGGAGACCTCGCACCACTCCGTCTCGTGGTAGCCGCAGGTGTTGCAGGCGAGGTGCGGCGGGAACTCCACGGCGCCGCACTCCTTGCACTTGCGGGCGTAGAACTTGCCCTCAGCCAGGCCCTCGTAGAACTTCTTGACGATGGGCTCCATCATTTCGAGCTTCATGGGTTTCTCCTCTCGGCGCTTAGCGGACGGCGCGCAGGATCTGGCAGCGGACGTTCTGGGAACCGCCGAAGCCGCGGACGAAGGTGGTGTCGGGGCGACGCGCCATCTGGGTGGCGCCGGCCTCGCCGCGCATCTGCTTCACGGCCTCGTAGATGTCGGCCAGGCCGGAGGCGCCGTGGGCGTGGCCGAAGTTGCAGCGGCCGCCGTGGGGGTTGATGGGCTTGTCGCCGTCGTAGGCGGTGCGGCCGTCGATGGCGTACTGCCAGGCCTCGCCGCGCGGGATGTAGCCGCACTCCTCTGCCGAGACGATCTCGGAGGCGAGGAAGAAGTCGTTGCACATGAAGAGGTCGATCTCGTCGGGCGAGACGCCGGTGAGCTCGTAGACCTGCTGGGCGGCGACCTTCGTGGCCCAGTGCTCGTTGTGCACGAGGCCGGCCTCGACGGCGGAGGCGCCGGTGCCCAGGACCTCGACGGGGGTGTGGGGCACGCCCATGGCCAGGGCCTTCTCGGTCGGCATGACCACGAGAGCGGCCGCGCCGTCGCACTTCTTCTCGAAGCCGGTGGTGCGCAGGTACTGGGTGACCTTGGGGTTGTAGTAGGACTTGAGGTACTCGTCGGCGGAGTCGAAGCCGTTCGCGGCGGCGTCCTCCTCGACGGTGGTCTCGTACCACGCGAGCGGGTTCTTCACGGCGCCGCGGCGCAGGCTCTTCGTGAGGCCGTTCAGCGCGTCGTCGATCTGCTCGGCGTCCAGGTCGTATTGCATGGAGTACTCGTTGATCCAGTTGTCGAAGGATACGCCGAAGGCGCCGTCGAGCGGACGTCCGTAGGCGCGGTCGTAGATCTTGTCGAGCGACGGAATCATGACGGAGAGCGGGAAGTCCTGGCGGATGTGGCTCGGCTGGTGCTCCACGGGAAGCGTGGAGGCCAGGTCGCAGGCGCCGGAGAGGACGACGTCGTAGGTCCCTGAGGCGACGGCCATGACGGCCTGCTCGAGCGCGACGTAGCCGGTGCAGCAGGCCTCGGAGTGGTGGACGGAGCCCTTGGCGCGCATGCCGATCCAGTCGGCCACCTGCATGTTCGGCGTGATGCAGTCGCCCACGAGGTAGGGGTTCGCGCTGCCGTGGTAGAAGAAGTCGACGTCGCGCGGCTCGAGGCCGGCGTCGGCGATGGCCTCGAGGGCCGCGTAGCCGAAGGCCTCGCCCTCGCCGATGCCCTGGGTCTCGGGGTGGGTCTCGAAGTCCTTGAACGGGGTGCAGCCCACACCGACGATGGACACGCTGCGCGCATTCTTGCCAAGCTTGACCATAGTTCACATCCTTATCTAAGAAGGGGCGTGCTCTCTATGGCTTGAATGCTATTTCGAGGGGCTTTTGCGAGGAAGAACAACGCGGCGGCCCGCGTGTCTTCGCATGGGACGGATTAGCTTTGTGTGTCCCATTGCACAGGTAGATGGTGCTGTGCAGAGCCTCAAGTGATTCGCCGTTCGGCGCTTCTTTGCTACCGTTCGCCCTTGCCCGGCAAAAAGCCGCCGCTCCTTGGCCCACCTGCAAAGAAAACCCGTCTCCTGGGCGTCGAGCAACGAAGCGGGGCTCGACGCTCCAAGGGGGCGGGTTTCTTTGCGGCAAGTCTCTTTGCAAGAAGCGAAAGCACGCGGCGCCGGCAGCGGTCGACGACCGCTCTCCCTACTTCTCGAACGGCGCGTGGGCGGGCTTCTGGCCCCCGTCGTCCAGGAAGAACGGCGCGTAGAAAAGCCGGTTCAGGATCGCGGCCACCTCCTCGGGCGCGGTGTCGGGCCGCTCCTCGAGCCAGTACTGGATCACGTTGTGATGCCCGGCGAGGACGAACGCCAGGTAGAAGTCGCGGTTATCGGTCGAACCCGGCACGTCGGCCAGGCGCTCGCGGAAGTGGTCGTGCATGAGGACCGTCGCCTTATGGATGAACTGCGGGTCGCCGTGGGGGCCGTTCAGCGCCACGATCTTGTCCCTGCGCTCGGAGAGCAGCTCCATGCGCCGGATCATCGTGGGCGTGGGGTCGAGCTCCGACTGCCCAAAGCGCGCCTTCAACGCGTAGCTGTTGATGTCATGCATGTTCGCCAGCAGGTCCGTCTCGAAGCCCTTAACCACGGCGTCCACCGAATCGAAGTGCCGGTAGAAGGTCGACCGGCTGATCCCCGCCGCCCGCACGACCTCGGCCACGCCGATCCTGGGGATGTCGGTCGTCTCCATGAGCGAGAAGACCGCGTCCTCGATACGCTCGTCCACCGAATCGCGCCTCTTGTCTCTTCCCCACGCCGTCATCGCGCACCAGCCTTTCCAAATCGTGTACCATAGCGCGCCGATGGCCGGCGCCTCGCGAGGGGACGGGCGCCAAAGGGAGAGGGGCTGCGATGGAACAAGGTCGAACGAGTATCCAAGAAACAAACGAGCGCCTGGTCAAGGCCCTTCTTTCCAACCAAGGGCTCCCCCGGCTCACACAGGTCGCCCACGAGGAACTCGGAAACCCCGTGCTGGTCGTGGACCCCACCTATAGAAACATCGCCCGCGCCGGGTTCGAGCTCGACGACGCCGACGACTCCCCCTTCGCCCGCTTGACGCGCGAGGAGACCGCGGGCGACGACGTCGTGCACGAGGAGGGCCTGCGCTACATCGTGGACTCCGGCATGGACGAGGAGCTCGCGCGCACCCAGGGCCCCGTCCTTCGCCACAACGACGTCTACGAGCTCGACACGCTCACGCAGTCCGTGACGCTTCGCGGCGTCGTGCTCGGGCACGTGATGGCGATCGCGCGTAACCGCCCCTTCAGCGACCGGGACCGCGAGGTCTTCTCGTTCTACGCCGAGCTCGTGGGCCAGGAGCTGCAGAAGGGCAACCTCTACTGGATGCGCGAGGACCAGGCGGGCCCGTATTTCCTGGCGAGGCTCCTGGACGACGAGCAGCCCAACCCCATCTCGTGCGCGCGCAACATGAAGCTCGTGGGGTTCTCCCCCTTGCCGTCGCTCTTCGTCGTGTGCCTCAAGCGACGCGAGGGCGGCCTCGACGCCCGCGCCGCCGACAGCGTGCGCGGCCAGCTCAGGCCCTTCTTCCACCACAGCATCGCCACGCTCTACCACGGCGAGCTCGTCGTGCTCGTGAGCCGCGCGAAGAGCTCGCAGCTCCCCCAGGAGGACGAGGCGTTCCTCGCGCGCGCGGCGGCCGCCAACAACCTGCTCGTGGGCATCAGCAACGAGTTCACCGAGGCCACGGACGTGCGGGCGCACCTGAGCCAGGCCGACAGCGCGGTCCGCTACGGCTCGGCCTACACCAAGGTGCTCGAGGACACCCACGTGTACCGCTACTGCGAGTACACCTATATGGAGATGCTCGACATCTGCAACGACCACGTGAACCTCCTCAACTACTGCCACCCCGCGATCTGGGCCCTGTGGGAGCACGACCAGGAGCACGGAAGCGAGCTGCTCGAGACGCTCTTCGCCTTCATGCAGAACAGCTGCAACACGGCGCGGACGGCGCAGCTCCTCACCCTGCACAAGAACACCCTGCTCTACCGCCTGAACCGCATCAAGGAGATCTGCAACAACGACCTGGGCTCAGGCGAGGACCTTTTCCTCTTCCACCTCTCCATCAGGACCCTGCTCTACCTCGGGCTCTTTGAGACGCGGACGAAGCCCAGGACGAGCGCTGACCTCCACCTGTCGCAGGACTAGCCGAGAAGAGCGCTACGCCTTGCATCAACCCTTTGCGCAAGCAAACCAAATAAGCGCAGCCAAACGCAAAGAAGCCCGTGCCCGGAGTCGTTGCTCCGGGCACGGGCGCGAATCTCTCGGGGGCGCTAGTCTCGCTTGATCTCCAGCGTGGGGAACTCCATCTTGGCGTACTTCTCCATGAGGGGCTTCACCTCGTCCATGTGGGCGAAGAACTCGTCGCGCGTCTTGTTGATCTCGTTCAGGTGCTCGGCGCGGGCCTTGTCGTCGTTGCGGTCGCGGATGAGGCCGTTCTCGGCGATTTTGAGCTTGGGGCGACCGGTCTTCTCGTCGGTGACGATGTCGCCGCCGGCGCCGCAGACGGCGCACTCCCACGGGAACTCGACGCCGTCCCAGTGCTTGTCGCCGGGGTAGACGAGCGAGCTGTGGCAGTTGGGGCACACGCCGTCGTCGGGGTCGCCGAGCCAACCGCGCTCCTCGACCGGGGTCTGGATCGCCTTGACGATGTTCTCGCCCATCTTGTGGGCGCGGGCCAGCTGGCCGCCCCACTCCTTGTCCTCGCCCCAGACGAGCGCGTTGCCGGGACGGCCGTCGCGCTGCGCCATGTAGCGGTCCACGACCTGCATGGACATGGTGAACATGGTCGCCTGAAGGCTCTCGAGCGCGAGGGACTGCCAGTCGTGCATGGAGCCGCCGACGCTGATGAGGCCGGCCACGGTGTGCGGGTTCTCCTTGACCTCGCCGATGGCGAGGAGGAACGAGAGCTCATAGGCCAGGAAGCGCTGGGCCAGGCGCGTGTAGACGGAGCTCGGCGTGAGGTCGTAGGTGGGGACCGAGAAAATCACGCCCTGGCAGGTCTGGATCTCGCGGATGATGGCGTCCACGTCGTCCTTGTTCTTGAGCACGCAGCCGTTGTACTTCTTCTGGAGGCCGGCGCCGACCTTGCCCATCTGCATGGTGCAGCCCTCGCAGCCGGTGCAGGGAAGGATGTTGTAGTCGAAGAGGTTGATGAGCTCGACCTCGCCGCCGGCGTCCTGGACGGCGCAGAGCGCCTCCTTGGCCAGCATCTCGCCGTTGCCCCCGTGCCTGCCCGCGCAGACGGCCATGACCTTAAAAGACATAGTTGCTCCTCTCCAGAGCCCTCGGGCGCGGGCCCCCGCCCGCGCATCATGGGGAAACTCTATGCCTGGCAAGAGGCGCGTTCACCGTCTGCGCAGACGAGGTAGCGGGCCTGGGCGGGCCGGGCTTTGTGCGGCTTCACGAAGCAACGCGATGTCAAGGGAACGTAAAGGTATCGAGAGACCTATTGGGAGCCCTTGGACGGGAGTAAGCTATCCTGCGAAGCTTAAGCAACAGACGTCGGGAGCCCCTATGATCGGAGACCTTGGATTCGAACTCACCAACGATGCCCTCGGGGACAAGGAGCACAGGTCCGCGGCACTTGCCGGGGTGGCCAAATGCGTGCTCGGGAACATCGAGCGCGCCTACCCCGTCTCGGAGCGCCAGACGCTCAACTCCGACGACGACCTCGAGCTCCCCCGCCACCGCTTCCCCGCCTTCTACGGCTCGTTCGACTGGCACTCGTGCGTGCACTCGCACTGGACGCTCGTGAGGATGCTCCGCAAGGGGTGCCTGCCCGCCCAGCTCGAGTACGAGGCGGCGGCGCAGCTCGGCCGCACCTTCTCGCCGGAGCTCATCGGGGCCGAGGCCGAGAGCTGGCGCACCAAGGTCCCCGCCTACGAAGAGAAGCCCTACGGCTGGACATGGTTCCTCGAGCTCGACGCCGAGCTCGGGAGGCTCGCCTCGCAGGAGGGCAACGCCTACAGCGCCCTAGCCCGCGAATGGCGCGAGGCCGCGGCAGGCCTCACGGCCGAGATGCGCAGGCGCGTGGACGCGTGGCTCTCGAGCATAGCCGTCGCGGCGCGCACCGGCACGCACCCCGATACCGCCTGGAACCTGGCCATGACCTGGGACTACGCGCGCTCCATGAACGACGACGGGCTCAAGGCGCTCGTTGAGGAGACGGCTCGCAGGCTCTACGGCCGCGACCGCCTGGCCCCCGTGGCCTACGAGCCCAACGCCGACACGTTCACCTCGGCGATCATGAACGAGGCGGCGTGCATGGCGCGCTGCCTGCCCGCGGACGAGTTCGCCACGTGGCTCGAGTGCTTCTTCCCGCAGCTCTTCGACGGCCGCTTCGAGTCGCCGCTCGTGCCCGACATGCCCGGCCGCTGGAACGGCGAGGGCTACCTCGAGGTGCACCAGGTCGCGCTACCCACGTCGAAGGGCCTCGCCGCCCGCGACGTCGCGTCGGCGCTCACGGGAAGCGACGCGGCGGCGGCCCGCGAAGCGCTCGTGGGCGAGGCTTCCCGCTGGCTCGTCCAGGGCGTCGAGGACGTGCAGCTGAGCGGCTACCTCGCCGAGCACTGGGTAGGGAGCTTCGTCTGCGCGGCCCTTCTCGGCGCCTAAAGTACGGCAGCCGGGATTTCTCGGCGCTCGAAACAGCTCCAAGCTCGGGCCCCCATCCCGACCCCCAAATCGAAAGTGAAGGCTGCACAATCAAATTGCAGCCTTCACTTTCCCCGTTTTTGCCCAAACGCCCCTTTGTGCAGCCTTCACAAAGGGGCGTTTTGAATGTGAAGACTTCACTTTGCGGGGGGGGGGACGAGGGGCGAGCGGCGTGCAGGCTAGTCGCTCAGCGCGTCTGTGCGCGCAAAAAAGCCCGGCGCCTTGAGGGAGAGGCGCCGGGCTCTAGAGAAGACCGGGGCACGGGAGCTCATCCCCGCGCTCGGCAACAGGAGGGGAACCGATAGGGGCCGATCAGCGCTTCTTGAACGGGATCGGCTTGGGCGGGCACTTGGGCTTCACCGCTCCGGCGGTCACGATGGCGCCGTACTCGCAGGCGTCCAGGCAGGCGCCGCACTGGGTGCACGCCTTCTGGTCGATCACGTGGATGAAGCGCGCGCGACCGAGAATCGCGTCTTCCTCGCACACGTCCTCGCAGGCGCAGCACGCCTGGCACTTGCTCGCCAGGATGTGCACGGTGAGGAACGCCCTGCACTCCCCCGCCGGGCAGGTCTTCTTCGAGATGTGGCGGGAGATCTCGTCGCCAAAGAGGTCGACGAACGCGAGGACGGTATGCGCCATGACGCGGCCCTGCTCGCAGAGGCACTGCGACTCCATGACGGGGCACAGGTCGCGAAGAAGGTCGAGGTCGCCGGGCTTGCCCTTCTTGCGGCAGATGTCGGCGACGATGGTCGCGATCTGGTGGCTACCCTCGTGGCCGAAGACGCAGCGGCCGCACGTCTCGTGACGGTACAGCGCGCAGATCTCGGAGAGGGCGTTCGCCATGCAGTTCTTCGCGGTGTAGACCCTGACGTAGTCGGAGCCGAGCGCGACCTCGGCGTCGGCGTCGTCCGCGCGGTAAAGGTCGCCCGCGGGATAGCCGACGTAGACGGCCTTGGCGTCTTCGGCTCCGGAGGCCTCGATAAGCCCCCCCACGGTCGCGGTGGCCGGGAGCTCGACGGGGGCCTCGGCGCCCTCGAGCCACACCCAGCGACGTCCCTCGGCAGCAAGGAGCTCCGCCCCCTCGATCACGGTGTCCGAGCCCTCGCCGTTCGCGCACGACGGGATGGGCTTCTCGCCGGAGGGGACTTTGGCGGCGGCGGAGGCATTGGAGTAAACGAACCCCAGCTCAGGGTCGCACTCGACCACGCGCACAGCCTCGCCGAGGGCCTCGGCGAGAGGAGCGGCCAGCTCGTGGCCGGACGGCACGAGCACGGCCTCGGCACCGCTCTGGGCGATGAGACGGGCCGCGCCCTCGACGTCCTTGGACAAAAGATAGAGCCCCACGGGCGCCTGCTTGTGGGCAGGCATGAAGTTAACGACGGTCATGTGTGTTCCCACCCTTTCCTAGTACTCGTTCCACAGGCGCGGCGTCGTCAGCGTGAGCCGCAGGTCGCACTGCAGGCACCGGCCCGCCTCGCACTTGGCCTCGTCCTCGGTGTAGGGGCACTCGAAGACGTCGAAGTCGTGCGAGCGCTCCTCGGCGCCACGGAAGCCCGGCATGACGGGGCCGTCGTAGAAGCCCTCGGGCGCCGGCCCGATGTGCTGCTCGGGGACGAGCCCGTCGGCGAGCTCCGCCTCGATGTCGCCGTCGCCGCCGAGCGCTCGGTCGATCGCGGAGGCGCACACGCGGCCGGCCTCGATCGCGGCGATGACGGACTTCGTGCCCGTCACGCAGTCGCCCGCGGCCCAAACGCCCGGCACGCTCGTGGCGCCCTCGGCGTCGGCAACGATGTAGGGGCCGTGCGTGAGCTCGAGGCCCATGTCGGCCGTGCCCTCGGGCTTTTGGCCCACGGCAAAGATCACGCGGTCGACGTCAAGGGTCAGCTCGCCGCCGTCGAGAAGCTCGGTCACGGCGCGGTGGTTCTCGTCGAAGTAGAAGCGCTCGATCTTGTGGATCGTCATGGAGCCGACCTTGCCGGAGCCCTCGGAGGTCTCGTTTATGCTCGTGAAGGCGTAGGCGTCGTGCAGGACCACGCCCTCCTCGGCGGCCTCGGCGCGCTCCTCGGGGGTGGAGGTCATGACGTCCTCGGCCTCGAGGCAGGCGACGTCGACGGAGGCGGCGCCCAGGCGCACGGCGGTGCGGGCGCAGTCGTAGGCGACGTTGCCGCCGCCGAGCACCATGACGCGCAGGCCGGTGAGGTCCTCGGCGCGCCCCTCGCGGGCGGCCTTGAGAAAATCGGTGTTGCGGACGACGCCCTCGAGGTCGTGGCCGGCCATGGGCAGCACGGTGCCGTCGTGCGTGCCGATGGTCACGAGCACGGCGTCGAAGCCCTGGCCAAGAAGCTCCTTGGGGTCGGCGACGCGCGCGCCGCAGGCGAGCTCGATGCGCGGCTCGGCGTCGTCGCCCTGCGCGACCTCCAGGATCGCGGCGACCTCGCGGTCGACCACGTCGTCGGGCAGGCGGTAGGCGGGGATGCCGTAGCGCATCTGGCCGCCGACCTTCTCGTTCGCCTCGAAGACCTCGACCTTGTGGCCCTTCTCGGCGCAGAACAGCGCGGCGGTGAGGCCCGCGGGGCCGGCCCCCACAACGGCGACCTTCTTGCCGGTCAGCGGCTCGTGGCGGACGCGGGACTTCCACGCACCGTCGTCGCGGACGGCCGCGGCGCGCTTCAGGCGGCAGACCGAGAGCGGCGTGGCCCCGAGCCTGTTTCGCTTGCAGGCGCCCTGGCAGTTGTGGACGCAGATGTTGCCCAGGCTCTCGGGGAAGGGGACCTTCTCGCGGACGACCGCGACGGCGCCCTCGAAGTCGCCCTTGCGAATGCGACGCAGGTAGTTGGGGATGTCGACGTGCGCGGGGCAGCCGGAGCGGCACGGGACCACGTTGTCGGCGTAGGACTTGGACTCATCGAAGGAGTTGAGCGTGTCCACGATGGAGCCCGTGGGGCAGACCTCGATGCACGCGCCGCAGAAGCGGCATCCCGCCTGCTGGAGGCTCACGTTGCCGTCGGTGCCGATGCGGATGCCCTCCTCGGTGTGCTGGTAGTCGAGCACGCCGGCGCCGCGAAGCTCGCGGCAGGCGCGCACGCAGCGGCCGCAGCGGATGCAGCGGGTAAACATGTGCGTGATGAGCGGGTTCTCGTCGTCGGTCGCGACGGGACGGCTCTTCACGCGCCAACGGGTCGGCGAGACGCCCATGTACTGGTACATGGACTGCAGCTCGCACTTGCCGTACTTGGGGCAGCCGGTGCAGTCGGTCGGGTGCGTGGCGAGGATGAGCTCCATCGCCATCTTGCGGACGCGCTCGGCGGACTCGCCCGTCGTGTTCACGACCATCCCGTCCACGACCGGGGTCTTGCAGGCGCACACGGGGCCCTCGGCGCCCTCGACCTCGACCATGCACAGGCGGCAGCCGCCCACGGCCTCGAGGTCGGGGTGCTTGCACAGATGCGGGATGTAGATGCCGGCGTCGAGCGCGGCCTCGAGGACGTTCTTGCCCTCGGCGGCCTCGACCACTTGGCCGTTGATCGTCAGTTTCATGCGTTTCCCCTCAAAAACTCGTTCAAGTCCAAAGAGGCGCCCGAGAATCCCCCATCCCCGGGCGCCTCCGCAAGGCCATTCGCCGTCCTTCTCGGCTCAACTCAATCCGGATGCGGCGAGCACTGCCGCGTCAACCCCGCCGAGAAGGACATGTGGGAGCGGCTCTCCCCCTACGACCACTCCTCGTCGCCGGCGTCCTCCATGAGGGCGGCAGCCGCGTTCTCGCCGGCGATGCGGCCGGAGTTCAGGCAGAAGCCCATGGTGTTGCCGGGGATGCAGTAGTTGTAGGAGTCGCCGTAGATGGTGCAGGCGTCGGTGCCCACGCAGTAGAGGCCGGGGATGACCTCGTAGTCGTCGGTCATGACCTCCATCTTGTGGTTGATGAGCACGCCGCCGAGGGTGCCGTAGGCGCCGCAGTACTGCTTGCAGCAGTAGAAGGGGCCCTTCTCGAGCGGGCGCATGAACTCGCGCTCCTTCTCGAAGATCTCGTCCCAGCCGTTGTCGCACATCTCGTTGTACTCGTCAACGTTGGCGAGGAGCCCCTCGACGTCGATGCCGGCCTTCTCGGCGAGCTCCTCGAGCGTGTCGGCCTGGCAGATGGCGGGGTAGCCGGCATCGAGGTCGCGCTGCCACTGCTCATCGAAGCCCTCGTAGAGGTCGTGCGGGTGGACGTGGGAGACGATGTCCGGGCCGTCCTTCTTCCAGTGCTTGAGCATGCGGGAGTCGAAGATGGCGTAGGCGACCTTGCCGGGCAGGTGGTTGATGGCGTTGCCCACGAAGGTCGTGTTGTAGATCTCGTCCTCGGGCATGAAGCGCTCGCCCAGGCGGTTGCACCAGTAGCAGGGCTGGCGGAAGGCGCCCTCGACGTAGAAGTGGTTCATGTTGTCGGGGATCTGGTACATGAGCTCCATGGTGACGGGGGTGTGGCCCGCGCCGACCTCGTGGCACATGTTGATGCCGTCGCCGTCCATACCGGGGATGGCGAAGGAGAAGAGGTCCTTGCCCCATTCGAAGCCGAGCTTCTCCTTGATGAGCTTGGCGTTGTGGCCAAAGCCGCCGGTGGCGACGATGACGGACTTGCAGGAGATCTCGTACTCCTCGCCGTCCTTGTCCTTGGCGGTGACGCCGCAGACGGAGCCGTCCTCGCCCTTGATGATGCCGGTGGCCGGGCACTCGAGCATGAACTCGACGCCGAGGTCCTGGGCGCGCTCGGTCATGCGCTTGGTCATCGTGGTCGCGGCGCGGGGACCCGGCTCGGAGCCGTCCTCGGGCTGCACGACGTGCCAGGTGTACTCGCCGTCGGCGTAGGCGCGGTTGCGCTCGCGGGCGCGGAACGCCGGGCGCACGGAGTTGAAGACGACGCCCATGTCCTGCAGCCAGGCGATGGTGTCGCCGGACTTGAAGTAGTAGTCGCGCACGAGGCGGGCGTCGACCTGGTAGTGGGTGTAGTACATGTGGCGACGGAACAGCTCGCCCGGGGTGAGCTCGATCATGGAGCCCTTCTGGACCGGGGAGCCGGCCGCGGCGGGGCCCATGCCCATGTTCGCGGCGCCGCCGGTGATGGGGGCCTTCTCGAGGGTGATGACGCGCGCGCCGTTCTCGGCCGCGGCGACGGAAGCGGCCAGGCCCGAAAGGCCGGCGGCAACGACGACGACGTCTGTTTCAAGCTGCTTCATGCGAATCCTCCTTGTAGATGCGCTACGCAACCTTAATTGCCCTAAAACCACGGTTACAAATTTGCTTCTTTCGGGCGCCCGATCCCATGTGCGCCCGCACAAGGATCGCCGCGGCTGACGGCGGGGTTTGTGCAATGGGACCATGCACCGCGGCACAAAACGGCGAATACGTCCCGGCGCGGGCGTAAGGTCCGCGGGCAAAGAAAAGCGCCGGGCGCCGTCATCCCCTTGGAGAATCCAGCGCCCGGCGCGATGCCGGCCGGTATGCCCTACTTCTGCGGGGCCGTGGCTTGGATGGCCTCCTTGTAGAAGTTGACGCGGTCCTTGTAGGCCTGGGTCTTCTTCATCTCGGCGAGCTTGCCCTCGTTCTCCTGGATGTCCTTGCCGTGGATCTCCTTGCCGGAGATGATGTCGTGGGCCTTGTGGAGGTCCTCGGGCCTATAGGTGACCTTCACGGCGCCGCCCTCGACGGAGAGCTCGCCCTCGAGGCCGCACACGCAGCAGATCGCGCGGTTCTCGCCGGGGACGATGTAGAAGTCGTTGCAGTTGCAGTGGGGGCAGATGCCCTTCTTGCCCTGGTACTCCACGCCCTCGTAGGGCTCCTTGCCGTTCGCGCAGTTGTCCTTGATCTGCTGCGCCGCGGCGGCGAGGTTCTTGCCGATCTGGGTCGCGCGGTCGATGAGGGCGTCGTCCATGAGGGCGGTCTTGGACCAGGGCACCCACTCGTTGTCGATGACCTTCCAGCTGGGCGTCATGGCCTGGAGCTGATGCTCGGACTGGACGTGCGTGCCCCAGTCGGAGCCGCCGATGCCGATGTAGGAGACGGCCTTGGGGCTCATGATCGCGGGGTCGGGCGGGACGACGCCCTGGGCGGCCGGGCCGCCCTCGGCGAGGCGCCCCTTGGCGATCTGCGTCGAGATGAAGTTGTTGCCGGTGTCCATGCGCGGCCCGAAACGGTCCATGATGGTGTGGAACAGGCCCGACGCGCCGGTCTCGAAGATGGGGTCGACCATGACGACGCCGTCGGCGTGGAACATCTCGAAGGCGAGCCAATCGAAGTCGTCCTTGTGGATGCACATGTTCTTCGTGCCGCTCATGAGCATCTTGACGCAGGTGATGCAGCCGGTGCAGTGCTTGATGTCGAGGTCCATCGCGCGGATAAACTCGACCTCGCAGCCCGCCTCCTTGGCGGCCATCAGGACGGCCTTGCAGATGGTATCGTTGTTGCCGTTCTTGGTGCCGAACGAGACTCCCACGATCTTTGCCATGGTGATCCCCTCTCCTAGCTCCTTGTGTTCGGCGGCGTCCCCCTGACGCCGACCCGTTGGGCCAAAGCGTAGGGCCAAAGCCGTTATGCAAACGCATAGGAAACGCGAGCGAGGGAAGACGCGCGTTTGTGCTGCGTGACAAACGCGCAGGTAGGAGGGCCGTCCACGCGGCGAGGCGCAAATGAGCGACGCGAAAGTGAAGGCTTCACAATCAAAAAGGCCCAAATTGCAGGCTTCACATCGAGCCAAATGGATGCAATCGGCCGTTGTGAAGCCTGCACAATCGTTGTGAAGGCTTCACATTCGCCGGGCTTGGAAGCTCGCGCTAGCGGTTCATGCCCTCCATGATCGAGGCCGAGAAGGACAGGGCGAGCCGGTCGTCCCCGTCCTTGAGGTCGATGAAGAAGAGCTCGCGCACCTTGTTCATGCGGTAGAAGTACGTGTTGCGGTGCACGTTGAGCGCGGCGGCCGCCTCGGCGGGGCTGCCCGGGAAGCGCACGCTCATGATCGCCGTCTGCAGGTAGGCGGTGCCGTGCTCGCGGTCGTAGTCGGCCATGGCGACGACGCGCTTGTCGAGCATCATCTCGAGGCGGTCGAGCGACCCCTGCACGCTCGCGAGCGCGGCGAAGCGGTGCTCCCAGAAGTAGTAGACCTTGCCGGACTTCTCGCCCTTGGCAACGCCGGCGAGGTCGCGGGCCTCCTTGAGGCGGCCCGGGCAGCGGGTCAGGTCGCGGAACGGCTCGCTGACGTAGGCGTCGAGCTCGTTGTTCGCGAGCATGCCCGTGAAGGCCTTGTTGCCCTGCAGCCGGCGCTGGGCGCGCGCGTAGTCGTCGTAGCCGGCCGTCTCGTTCTTGCCGATGGGCACGAGCACGATGAGGCAGTCCTCGCGGGCGCACCACAGGCAGTTGCGGATGGAGCGGGCCGCCATGGTGCCGATGCGCGCATGGTACTCCCTATCGGCGTTGCGCTGGCCTTGGATGACCGCGAGCACGTAGGAGACGTCGAGCGTGAGGTTCGTGAGAAGGACCTGGGCCCGCATGGTCTCCTCGTTCACGAACGTGCCGTCCACGAGGTCCGAGAGCACCGAGGAGCCCGCCCCGACCCGCTCGCCCGCGGCGCCCAGCCGGTCGATCATGATGCCCGAGAGCTGGGCCGCGTAGTCAACGAGTTCCAGGTCGAAGCCGGTGATGGGACGGTCCTTCTCGAGGACGTCGTAGCGCCCCATCTCGAGGTGGTGGTAGTAGATGATCGAGGTGACCCAGCGCCTGCCGTAGCGCAGGTTGCCCGAGATGAGCGAGTGGCGGGCGTGGCGCACGGCCGCGATCGTCCCGTCGCTCTCGAGCTCGTTGTTGACCTCCTCGGAAACGTAGCCCTGCGAGAGGACCTCCTGGACGTCGGGGGCGTCCTCGGGGAACTCGCCCGCCGTGGCGAGCACGCGCATGTCGGCGTTCGCGATGATGACGGGGTTTCCCAGGACCATCGAGGAGCGCTTCGCGAACTGGGTGAGGTCGTAGCTCGCGAGAAACGCGTCGAACATCCGGTCGCGCCTGAGCTCCAGGACGGCGCATTTGGCCGGGAGGTCGAGGAAGCTCATGCGGAAGTCGTCGTAGCCCGACTTGTGCGAGACGATGAGCGCGTCGCCCGCGGCGCGCGCGTCGTCGGGGATCTTGTGGCCCGCGTAGACCAGGAGCACCTGCTTGGGTCCCGGGGTCACGGAACCTTGGGCATAGTCCTCGTAGCGGCACAGGCGGCAGAGCCTCGCCTCGGGGGGAACGTTCATGTCGTACTCGGGGGTAAGGAGAACGTCCTCGTCCAGGAGGCCCTTGCGGCTCGAGCGTACTTCTCGGCACTCGAGCTCGTTCAAAACGGTCCTCAACTTCATGGCGTCCCCCATCCGCCCGCCCCCGCGGGCCCAAAAAAGCGCTTCTCGCTCCTCGCTTGTTCAACCACACAATCATAACCTCTAGCTGCCGTTAGGCACCCGCAGACGCAACGAGGTGTTCACGGGTACCGCCCGCAGGGGCCCGCGAGGCCGGAAGTTTGGTATCCAGTCCAATGACCTTCTTGGCGCGAAAACAGAGAATCCTTACTCGAAGGTCCCGGACGCAATCGCGCTGCGAGGCGGCCGGGTGGGCAAAACCCGAGAGGAGTTTTGAATGTCCGAAGAGGAGTACAAGGGCATCTACAAGAAGATGACCTTCGGCGGCGAGGAGTTCGAGGTGCCCTTCGCCAAGGGCAATCCCGGCAAGTCCCGCGAGGAGCTCGACGAGATCAAGCGCCAGATGCGCGAGAACCCCGAGGCGGCCGGCGACGGCGAGATGGTCGCCACGATGGGCTTCTGCGCCAAGTACGACCCCCACACCTACATGACCGACATCCCCGGCGTCATGTGCGAGCGCGACGTGGCCTGCGTGCTGCGCGACGGCACCACGATCTACGCCGACATCTACCGCCCGGCGAACACCACCGAGAAGGTCCCCGTCATCTGCGTCTTCGCGCCCTTTGGCAAGAACCCCTCCGAGGGCATGGACTCCTGGCAGCTCATGGGCGTGCCGCCCAAGACGGTCTCGCAGTACGCCAAGTTCGAGGCCCCCGACCCCGGCTACTGGTGCCACTACGGCTACGCCGTGGCCAACGTCGACCCGCGCGGCGTGGGCAACTCCGAGGGCGACGTCTACCTCTGGGGCTCCCAGGACGCCCAGGACGGCTATGACTTCATCGAGTGGGTGACGGCCCAGGAGTGGTGCAACGGCCGCGCCACGATGATCGGCAACTCCGGCGTCTGCATGGCCCACTGGCGCATCGCCGCGACCCGTCCGCCCCACCTCGCCTGCCTCGCCGCTTGGGAGGGCCAGGGCGACCTGTACCGCGAGAGCTACTTCTGCGGCGGCATCCCCAACCCGGACTACGAGACCCACATCATCCAGGCCCTCGCCGTGAACAACTACATCGAGGACACGCCCAAGATGGTGGCAAAGTACCCGCTCATGAACGCGTACTACAAGGACAAGATCGTCGACTGGAACAAGATCCGCATCCCGACCTACGTCACCGCCGGCTGGGTCCACCACCACCTGCGCGGCGCCTTCGAGGGCTTCCGCCGCATCCGCACGCCCAAGAAGTGGATGCGCGCCCACCGCGACTTCGAGTGGCCCGACACCTACACCCCGGCCAACATGGAGGACGTGCGCAAGTTCTTCGACCGCTACTGCAAGGAGATCCACAACGGCTGGGAGATGACGCCGCGCGTGCGCATCGACGTCATGGACGGCTATGACTACGACTACGCGAGCCGCCGCGCCGAGGACACCTTCCCCCTCAAGCGCACCCAGTACAAGAAGCTCTACCTCGACGCCGCGAACCACGCCGCCGGCTTCGAGGAGTACCCCGAGGAGTCCGAGGTCGTCTACGACCCCAAGACCGAGACCACGACGTTCACGTACCAGTTCACCGAGGACACCGAGATCACGGGCTACATGAAGCTGCACCTGAACGTCGAGTGCCGCGGCTACGACAACATGGACCTCTTCCCCTGGGTCATCAAGCTCGACCGCGACGGCAACTACGTGCCGATCCGCGTCATGGGCGCCCCGTTCCGCGGCGCGTGGGGGTTCCTCCGCTGCAGCCACCGCGACCTCGACCCCAAGTACGCCTCCGATTTCCAGCCCGTGCACTCGCACGAGAAGGAGGAGCGCATGAAGCCGGGCGAGATAGTCCCGGTGGACGTCGAGATGTACCCGCACTCCCGCTTCTGGCACAAGGGCGAGAAGCTCCAGGTCGTCGTCGCCGGCCGCTTCATCAAGACCGAGTGGTTCCACGACAACGACATGAACCACGAGACCGACAACGGCGACGGCATGCACGTCATCCACACCGGCGGCGAGCACCAGTCCTACCTGCAGATCCCGGTCGTCCCGCCCAAGTACCAGGTCGGCGACTACATCTGGCACGGCGACGAGAATAAATAGGCCAACCGTAAGAACCGATCCAAACCCATCCCAAAAAGGAGACACATCATGAACGAGTTCCAGGAAGAGGTCGTGGACATCCTCAAGGACAAGGCGGCCGACATCTTCGGCGTCGACCCGGCTACCCTCGACGAGAACACGAGCTTCGTCGACGACCTGCACTGCAAGTCCGTCAACATCGTGCAGTTCGCGAGCGCCCTCGAGGACGAGTACGAGGTCGAGGTCCCCTACATGCAGCTCAACAAGTGCAAGACCTTCCTCGACGCCGCCAAGTTCGTGGACGACGCCCTCTCCATGTAGCAACCCCTGGGCCCGCTGCCGCAAGAGCCCTTCTCGACGGCACCGGGCCCTTTTTCTATGGAACGGAGCCAAGAATGTCACTTATCCAGCAGCTCACCGAGGAGGCCAAGCAGGCCCCCAAGAAGCGCGTCGCCCTGCCCGAGTGCGAGGCCGTGAAGACCCTGCAGGCCGCCCGCCGCGTGCTCGACGACGGCATCGGCGTGCCCGTGCTCGTCTCCCCCGCCGACGTCATCGCCGCGACCGCCGAGGAGGCCGGCGTGTCCATCGAAGGCATGGAGGTCGTCGACACCTCCGACGCCGACGCGCTCGAGGCGCTTGCCGGCCGCTTCATGGACGCCGGCAAGCCCCGCATGCTCTCCGCGAAGGGTATCCGCCGCAAGCTCAAGAACCCCATGTGGTGGGCCATGGTCATGGAGGAGCTCGGCGACGTCGACTGCACCTTCTGCGGCCACGTGAACACGACGGGCGACGTCCTCATGTGCGCCCAGATGACCATCGGACTGGCGGAAGGCGTGGACGTCCCGTCAATCCTCGCGCTCGTGGAGACGCCCGGCTTCGAGGGCCCCGAGGGCAACGTGATCTGCTTCACCGACTGCGGCCTGAACCCCGAGCCCAACGCCTCCGAGCTCGCCTCCATCGCCATCAGCGCCGCCGACGGCGTCCGCTCCATCATGGACTGGGAGCCGCGCGTGGGCTTTTTGTCCTTCTCGACGAACGGTTCCGGCACGGGCGAGTCGGTCGACCGCGTGGACGAGGCCGTGAAGCTCGTGCACGAGCGCCGCGCCGACATCGCCGCCGACGGCGAGTTCCAGCTCGACGCCGCGATCGACCCCGCCGTGGCCGCAAAGAAGGTCAAGCGCGACAGCGACGTCGCCGGCCGCGCGAACGTGCTCGTCTTCCCCGACCTGAACGCCGCGAACATCGCCGTGAAGCTCATCCAACGCTTCGCCAAGGGCGCCGCGTACGGCCACACCCTGAACGGCTTCGCCAAGCCCGTCGCCGACTCGAGCCGCGGCGCCACCGTCGAGGAGATCGTGGGCGACATCGCCATGCTCGTCCTCGCCGCCCGCTAGCGCAGCTTTTGGGGACAGGTTCGAAAAATGCTCATTTGAGTAAAAAACGAACCTGTCCCCAAAATTAGTCATTTCTGGAAGGATAGTTCGATGAGTTATAAGATCTTGACGCTCTCCCCCGGCTCGACGTCCACGAAGGTCGCCGTCTTCGACGGCACCGAGGCGCTCTTCCGCCTGAACGTGACCCACCCCGCCGAGGAGCTCGCGCGCTTCGATTCCGCCGCCGACCAGTTCGACTACCGCAAGCAGACCATCCTCGACGCCCTCGCCGAGAAGGGCATCGCGCTGTCCGACATCGACGCCTTCAGCGGCTACTGCGGCGCCATGGGCCCCACGGTCGGCGGCATCTTCGCCATCGACCAGACCGTCTGCGACCACGTGATGAACGCCGGCGTGAACCATCCGGCCATTCTCGGCGCGCCGCTGCTCTACGCCTTCGCGCAGGAGGTCGGCCGCCCCGCCTACGCCGTGAACCAGCCCGACACCGACGAGCTCGCCGACGTCGCCCGCATCACCGGTTGGCCCGGCGTCTACCGCAAGAGCCACGTCCACTGCCTGAACCAGAAGGAGTGCGCCATCCGCTGCGCCGCCGAGCTCGGCATGTCCTACGAGGAGGGCAACTTCATCGTGGCCCACGTGGGCGGCGGCCTCTCCGTCGCGTGCCACGAGCACGGCCGCATGGTCGACACGAACGACGTCCTCGAGGGCTCCGGCCCCTTCGCGCCCAACCGCTGCGGCGACGTCCCGGCGAAACCCGTCGTGAAGATGGCCTTCGCCGACGGCGCGCAGAAGAAGCCGATGGACGGCGTGATCGGCAAGACGGGCGGTCTCGTGGGGCTTCTCGGCACCGACGATGCCCGCCAGATCCTGCCGCGCATCGAGGCCGGCGACAAGTGGGCCGAGGTCGTCTACGACGCCATGGCCTACCAGGTCGCCAAGTACATCGGCGGCTTCGCGGCCGTCGTCCGCGGCAAGGTCGACGGCATCGTCCTGACCGGCGGCGTCTCGCACGACCCGCGCTTCGTCTCCTACGTGACCGAGCGCGTCGATTGGATCGCGCCCGTCAAGGTCTACGCCGGCGACTTCGAGATGGACGCCCTCGCCGCGGGCGCCATCCGAGCGCTCGACGGGGCCGAGGAGGTCATGAACTTCACAGGCGAGCCCAGCTGGAAGGGCTTCGCCTGCGAGGGCGCCATCGCCGACGTGGAGGGCTAGGCATAGCCTCCCCTCTTCTTCCGGCCCTTTTGTGCGGCGACACGAAGACACGCTCTTCCTGTCGCCGCACCCTTATGGGGCAAGGCCCGCGACAGCGGCCCGCGGGCGAATGTTCATCCTAGAAAGGTTCCCAGTTGACTCAAGTTGCCAAGAAGCGCGGCTTCCACTACGCCTACGCCATCGTGGCCTCGTGCATCGCGATGACGTGCCTGCCGTGCGCGCTCGTGCTCTCCTGCGCGGGCATCTTCTTCACGCCCGTCTCGGCGTTCTTCGGCGTGCCCAAGGCGACGTTCACCCTGTACTTCTCGATCGTGAACCTCGCCATGATGGCCACGCTCCCCGTATGGGGCAAGCTCCTCTCCAAGCTCGACATGCGCGTCTCGCTCTCCGTCGCCGCGGTGCTCTGCGGCGCGGGGCTCATCGGCATGAGCGCGTGCCAGGCGATGTGGCAGTTCTACGTCTGCGGCGCCGTACTGGGCGCGGGCGTCGCCCCCTTCATCTACCTGGCCGTGCCCACGTTGATCAACGCCTGGTGCGTGAAGCGCGTGGGCTTCTTCGTGGGCCTGTGCATGGCGTTCACGGGCATCGGCGGCGTAATCTTCAATCCCGTGGGAACGGCGCTCATCAACTCCGGCGCTGAAGGGTGGCGCACCGCCTACCTCGTCTTTGGCGTGATAGCGCTCGTGGGCACCCTACCGTTCACCCTCCTCGTGGTGCGCAACAAGCCCGCCGACAAGGGGCTGCTCCCCTACGGGGCGGACGAGGTGCAGGCTGAGGCCGCGACTGGCACCGGTGCCGAGCCCGCCGCCGCGGCGAACGCCCGCGGCATGAGCGCCGCACAGGCCATGAAGTCGCCCGCGTTCTACGCGCTCGCCGCCTTCTGCGGCATCATCACGCTCAACCAGACCATCTACCAGTTCCTCCCGAGCTACGCCCAGTCCTTCGCCGACACGATGCCCGCCGTGGCCGCCGCGTCAGGCATCGTGGCGAGCGCCGCAATGGCCGGCCAGGCCGTGGGCAAGGTCATCCTCGGCGCCGTCAACGACAAGTCCGTGCGCCTGGGCATCGCGCTCGGCATCGGATCGGGAGTCGTAGGCGTCACGCTCATGTGGCTCATGCCGGGCGTCCTCGCGCTGCTGCTCGTGGGCGCGTTCCTCTTTGGCGTGGTATACGCCATGACGACGGTCCAGACCCCGCTGCTCGTGAGGACCGTCTTCGGCAGCGCCGACTACACGAACATCTACTCGCGCGTGAGCATGGTCGGCTCTCTCATGGGCACCGTCGCCGCGGTGTTCTGGGGCTTCGTCTGCGATTCCGCAGGCGGCTACCCGCTCATGTTCATCCTGGGCTACGTGTGCATGGCCGCCTGCGCCGCGCTCGCGCTCTTCGCACTGGGACAGAAGAAGGCGTAACGGCTCTTCGACGGCTTCAGAGCCTGCTATTCCACGAAACCCCGCGTTTTGAACCCCGATTATGGGCTCGAACGCGGGGTTTCTCCATGTCCAAGGCCCCTGCAACAAGCGCGTGAAGCCAAAATCGGAACATCTCTGTGACTCGCAACGGACTTGCCGAGTAGCAACGAGATTTTCCCTACACGACCAACGCATCTACCTGCGGTTTTGCAAAACGCTTTTCCTCGGCTACTCGACAAGGCGCCTCCGAGTCACAGAGATGTTCGAATTTTAGAGCGCAAGCCTCTGATACAGCCCGTTATCGGCGAAACCGAGGCCGCGATAGTACTCCCGCGTGCCCACGGCGCTGATGACGTTCAGCACGTCGTAGCCCTCGGCTCGTGCGATCTCGCAGGCACGAGCGATAAGCGCACGGCCGAGCCCGTGGTGCTGGGCCGCGTCGCCCTCATCCCCCACGGGCACGGCTGCGCCGTACACATGGACCTCGCGTATCATGGCCTCACCGAGGCCTATAGGCATAAGCTCGCCGAACCTCTGCGCACACTTCTCCACATAGCCCTGGTCAGGTAGGGACAGGCGGAGAAACCCCGCGATCCTGCCCTCAGGCGTGACCCACTGCAAGAAGCGCTCGTGAGACATCGAGGTCTCATACGTCACCTTGTCCAGGCGCAGGCTCGAGGGGTCGACCGGGCTCGAGCCGATCTCCCTATATCGAATCTCCTCCACGTCGCAGTCGTCGTCCTCGCCGACGATGCCCTCCACGAGCTGCCGAAGATTGGGCTTCTTGTTTCCCGCAACGACGTCGTTCGTGCTAAAGTCGCGGATCATGCGGCTGATCCTGCAATACGCAGGCGTCGCGCGAACGTCCTCCGCAAGCACGTCGAGCAGCTCCTCCTCGGTATAGGGCCGCCAAGCTCCCGAGGCCGCCGCGCGCTCGAGCCGTGTGCCACCGATGAGGGCGCACGGATATAGCTTGACCTCGTCCGGCTGATAAGGCCCCTCGTCGATGAGCCGACGGTAATCGGCTTTGTCGAATTTGGGGTCCGACCCCAAAAGGTTGACCATGAAATGCGCGTGTACCTTGAAGCCAAAGAGACGGCAAAGCTCGAATGCCTCACGGATCTGGGCAACGTCGATGCGGCGTCCGTTCGCATCGAGCACCTTTTGGTCGAGGCTCTGAATACCCATCTGGATCTTTGTGCAGCCGAGCCGCCGGATGGAGCTGAGCGAAGAAGCGCTGAGCGCATCGGGGCGCGTCTCGATGACGAGGCCGACCATCCGATGCCGCGCCGTCTCGTTGGCGCTCTGCCTGAGCTCGAGTTCCTCCCAGCCCGCACGCTGCCAAGCACACGCCTTCCCCACTGCGGAATCCGGGGCGTAGAGCGATTTGACCGCGGCGTTGTACGCGCCTCTCGCGACATCCGGTCCGTCAGAGATCTGCCGCTGGAGCTCGTCTCTCCTGCGCTCGAAGTCGGCACGTTCCTCGTCGGAGAAAAGCCCCAGGTAGCGCTCGCGGCGCTCAGCGACCCCGCGCGGCACCGCGCCAGCAGACAGCCCGTCGAGCATCGCCACGGCCTCGCGCCGGTTCGCAGCCTGGCCCAGCATCGGGTTGGCGCCATTCGCGGCGACCTCGCCCTCGTTCAAGGCGCGGAACAGCTCGGACACGAACCAGACCCGATAATCTTGCGGGTAGTCGGTCCAGGTGCCGCCCAAGACGATGACCTCGACCTTATCGATGGCGTGCCCCATCTGCGACAACGCCGTCAGACGCGAAACGACCTGCAGGTAGGGGTCGAAGAAGTTCTGCTCGGCGCGGGCGCACGCGGGCTCATCGTGCAGGTAGCTCTTGGGCATGCGCAGGTCGTTCGGGCAGAAGACGCAATCGCCCGAACACGGCCAAGGCTTTGTGATGACGGTGACGGTCGCAACGCCGGAGGCCGTACGCCGAGGCTTCATCCGGATGACGCGCAGAAGCTCGGCCTCGAGCCGCGGATCGATGCCCCAAGAAGCCCAACGCACCGGGTCTTCTCGCTTGATGCGCAGGTAGAAAGGCAAGAGCCGCCGCTTCGCCGGGGCCCGGTCGCCGTTTCGGGCGGCTTCGTGCATGAGCTTCGTGATCGTCGCGTCGTCCACTTGGCGACCCTCGCGAAGCATCTGGAGTATCTGCAATAAAATCTGTTCCATAAGAGCATTTTAACCATCGCAAGGAAGACCCGTGGACCAAGCCTTCGCCCTCGAGCTCATCGAGCTCAACAACCGCTTCTACGCCCAGAACGCCGGCTCGTTCTCGCAAACCCGGCAGGCACCTTGGCCTGGTTGGGCCCGCGCGCTCGAGGTCGCCGAGGGTTTTCTCGGCGCTCGAAGCGGCAGTAGCGACGACCCAGACGACTACCCAGGTGGCGTCTCAGGCCCCCTAAAGGTCTTCGACCTTGCCTGTGGGAACCTGCGCTTCGAGCGTTTCTTGGCCGATCGGTATCGCAACGCGCCCGAGTTCTACGCCGTGGATTCCTGCTCAAAGCTCGCAGCCGGCAAACGGGAAGACGCCGAGTATCCGCTAGATGTTCACTTCCAGCAGCTAGACGTCCTGAAACTGCTCATGAACGACCACTCGGCCGAGCGTCTCCCCCTCAACATGCCTCTGGCCGACCTCTCCGTATGTTTCGGCTTCATGCACCACGTCCCCACGCACGACCTCCGGGCGCGCGTATTACAGGCACTCCTCGCCCAAACGCTTCCCGGCGGCATAGTCGTCCTAAGCCTTTGGCGCTTCGCGGACGACGCCCGCCTTGCAAAGAAGGCCGAGGAATCGACCGCCGAGTCGCAGGCCCACAAGCCGTTTCCAAGATACGGCCGCGACAAGCTCGAGCCCGGCGATTACCTGCTCGGCTGGCAGGACTCGGGCACCTTCAGGTATTGCCACAGCTTTAACGACGACGAGGTCACGCAGCTCATTGACTCAGCGGTACCGACCGCGCGGGAAGTCGCGCGCTTCCGCGCCGACGGCCGCACGGGAACCCTCAACAGCTACATCGTCCTCCAAAAGCTCGGCAAGGCCTAATCTCAAACCCTCGGCGCCTTACTCGTTCGCGCCCGGCCCCATGCCCTTCTTGCACCCACGGCGCTTCCTCGGCGCCGGCAGCCCGCGCGTGATGACGGCCCGAAAATCGCAGGAGTCCACATCGCTCGTAGTGCAAGGGCACAGATGCAGCGTCCCCTCCCAGTCCGGGATGAACCCGTGGTGCCAGGCATAACCGCGGTCGCCCGCAAGCACAAAGTCGACGGCGGCCTCGAAGTCATCGAGGTCGGCTTTCGTAAAGTCATGCAAATGGTGTCCCGTCCAGAACCGCTCGAATGGAAGCCTACGCATTTTGCGCAGGGTCTCGCGATAGGCCTCGATACCCGCGCTCTCGGGGAAGCAGAGGCACTCGATGGGGGTCACCGCGTCGCCGGAGAAGAGGATCCGCAGCTCAGGGCAAAGAAACCCGATCGAACCCACGGTATGTCCCGGCAGCTCGACGACGCGCAGCGACCTCCCGCCCAGGTCGATGACGTCGCCCTCCCCCACCTCATGCACCCGGGGCCTCGAGCCGTCCCTCGGGCCAAAGGGCGTCTCGTGGGAAGCGAGCCCGTCATGGACGGCATGGCCCAGAAAGAAGTCGGAATAACGCTCGCAGGCATCCCAGCAGTCGGCCTCGTCCGCGTGCATCCACGCCTCGTCGAACCAATAGGCGCCGCTCACGTGATCCACATGCCGATGCGTCAGCAGCACGCGCACGGGTTTGTTGCCCACGAGCGAGCGAACGAGCGCCCCCAGGTCGCCGACGCCGCCCATAGAGTCGATGAGCGCGGCCTCGCGCACCCCTTCCACGAGGTAGCACGCCTCGCCCATGGGGTCGGAGATCCTCCAGAGCCCCTCGGCCGCATGGTCGACGAGAAACCCGAGGCCCTTCTTTGCGTCCACTGCCAAATGTGCCCCCTCTGGAACATAGAGCGACCTGCCCGCGTTGCCGCAGGCAGGTCGCTCGAACGTATATCTCTGAAGCCTAGTGCATCTGCGGCTCGGGATCCTTGCAGATCGCGCGCGCCCACTTCTCGCAGGCCGGGGCCCAGAAAAGGGACACGACGTAGCCCACGATCCAGCACTGGATGATGGAGCTCGCCCACGCCATCGGGAAGGCGGCGATCGGCGCGCCGTTGAACACGCAGGCGTTCAGGTAGGTCAGGATGACGGAGTTGAACGCGACGTAGACCGTGTTGACGATGACGTTCAGGCAGGCGCCGAACTTCAGCCCGTCGGTCGGCTTGAGGCCGCGGCCCATGGCGAAGCCGAAGCCCCACTTCTCGGTCGGGATGAACATGCCGATGAAGAACGAGATGATATAGGCGATCACGCTGTTCTTCAGCGTGGACGCGACGAGCGCCATCGGGAACACCTCGGCCGGGATGTTCTCGCCGGACATCGCGATGTAGCTCGCGGTGAGCGAGATCGCCACGGCGATCATGATGTTGGTCAGAAGAACCTTCACGAGCTTGGTGGACTTCTTCATGGGCATGATGGACCCCTTCGGTTATGTGTTGCCTCTCCTTGTGCAACCCTCTGTGAACATCTTATGGAGAGACCAGCTCAGGCCCTATAGGTAAAGGCCTTAAAGAATCGAAGGGTACCAATCAAAAACTGTGCCATCGCACAGGGTGCCGGGTCAGCACGAGACACGCTGGCCCGGCACCTCCCAGGAGACCTACCTCAGCTCGAAGCCGTCCGCGCCGTCGATGCGGACATCCGTCGAGAAGAACGCCTGGAGCGCGTCCGCGCCGAGCTCGACGTCGCGCGCGCCGGCCGTCTCGTAGCACGAGTGCATCGCGAGCTGGGGCAGCCCCACGTCGACGCCGTGCATGCTCACCTGTGTGTTCGAGAGGTTGCCCAGGGTCCCGCCGCCCGCCATGTCGGAGCGGTTCGCGAAGGTCTGGTGCGGCACGCCCGCGGCGTCGAGCACCGCCACGAGCACCGCCCGGCTAAAGGCATCGGAGCAGTAGTGCTGGTTCGCGGCTTCCTTGATCGCGATGCCGCCGTTGAGCCAGCAGCGGTTCACGGCGTCGTGCTTCTCGGGGTGGTTGGGGTGGCAGGCGTGGGCGTTGTCGCAGCTCACGAGGAAGGAGCGGGACACGGCGCGCGCGAGGTCCTCAGCCGAGAAGCCCAGCGCCGCGTTCAGGCGGTCGAGGGCGTCCTTGAGGAAGGTGGACATCGCGCCCTGCTTCGTGTTGGAGCCGACCTCCTCGTTGTCGAAGCAAGCATACACGTTGACCTGCGCGTCGTTCACGCCTGCGGCAAGAAAACCCTCGAGCGCGGCATAGGCGCAGCCCAGGTCGTCGAGCTTGGGGGCGCTCACGAACTCGCGCGCGGCGCCCCACACCGCGGGCTCCTGGCGGTTATAGAGGAAGAGGTCGCGCGCGAGGACGTCCACAGGCTCAACGCCGAACTCCTCTGCGACCATGCGGTCGAACGCCCCCGCCTTGAGGTCCCCCGCCGAGAAGAGCGCGACGAGGTCGCAGGCGCGGTCGAGCTCAGGCGAGCGGCCGGACTCGCGGTCCAGGTGGATCGCGACGCTCGGGATGATCGCGACATCGCGCCGCGTGTCGACGAGCCTGCTCACGACGCGGCCGCCTTCGCGGACCAGGGCGCGGCCGGCGACGCCCAAGGGACGGTCGAGCCAGGTGTGGTCGATCATGCCGCCGTAGACCTCGGTGTCGAGCCGCAGGTAATCGCCCGGCCCCTCGAGCTCGGCGACCGACTTGACCTTGAACTGGGGAGAGTCCCCGTGGGCGGCCGCCACCTGGAAGTGGTAGTCGGAAAGGACCTCGCCCACCGCAAAGGCAATGAGGCTCGAGTTGTTTCGCGTGACGAAGTAGCGGCCACCGCGCTCGACCTGCCACGCATCGCCCTCGCGGAGCTCCTGGAAGCCCTCGGCCCCCAATCGCTCGGCGAGCGCCGCCGTGGTGTGGAACATGCTCGGGCACTTCTTGACGAAATCGACGAGTCCATGCGCGTAGTCCTTCTTTGCGCCCGACGGGCAACCCGCCTGCGCCGCTGAATCAACCGGCATCGCGAAATCCCTCCAAACGTGCAGGCTGCACAATGAATCTGCAGTCTGCACAAGCCGTGAAATCATCCAAATGGCCCAAATTGCAGTCTTCCCATCGAGCATTTTTGAACGTGAAGGCTGCACATTCGAACGGCTTCGAGTCTAGCACCGCCTTCGCCCGCCCCCCCCAAATTGCTACCATGGGGCAGTGCGGAGAAGTCCGTCGGAGGGGACGAGGAATGTGCGAGCTGTTCGCGATCAACGCAGGCCACGAGGTCGATGCCTCGCCTTACCTCGCCGAGTTCTATTCCCACAGCAGGAAGCATAAGGACGGCTGGGGCATCTCTTTGCGCAAGTCTTGCACAAAGCCTGACGCGTTATCGCAGCTACCGGCCTCTGAGATTCTCGACCAAGACTCCGATGTCCACCTCTATCGCGAGCCCGTGCCCGCCTGGACCTCCAAGGCCATGGAGAGCATCGTCGCAATGCCCCTGTCTACGTCCCGGCTCGAGGCCCACATAAGGCTCTCGACCTGTGGCAACACGATCCGAGAGAACTGCCACCCGTTCTACGGCACCGACATCTCCGGCCGTGAATGGACGCTCATCCACAACGGGATTCTCTTCAACGAGGAACTGCTCGCCACCTACGACCGCAAAGAGGCAGGCCAGACCGATTCCGAGCGCGCCTTGTTGTTCCTTCTCGACGTCGTGAACGAGGCGGCCATGCGCACGGGCGGGGTGCCCGACTTCCCCGTCCGCTTCCAAGCACTGTCGCAGGCGATCTCGCAGATCAGTAACCTCAACCGCCTGAACCTCATCATCGACGACGGCGAGTACACCTACGTCCACACGAACACGAACGTCGACACCCTGCATTTCCGCCAGCTGGATGCAGACGCGATCGTATTCAGCACCCAGCCTCTCGGCAGCCAAGAAGGCCGCGGGCTCTGGCAGCCCGTTCCCAAGAACCGCCTTATCGCCTATCGCGACGGCCGCCTCGTGCGCACCTCGACGCCTCACGGCTATGTCTTCTGCGAGGCGATCCTCGACCTGCGCCGCAAATTCGGCGACGACTGGGCCAGCGTCCTCAATTAGCGATTTACGAACTAGCCACGGTTATTTCTTGAGCGCCCTTTTCACAACGCGCACGAGAAGGTACACGACGAGCAGCAGGGCCGCCAGCCCGCAAAGAAGCGTCAGAATCAGTTCGAACGGACCCATACCGTAGACCATAACGTCCTCCTTAATCCGATGCCGCATGGGAACAGCCTATAAAAAACCGGTCCCCGACCTGTAGAAGTCAGGGACCGGTGGCTAAGTGAACCGTTTGCGGAAAACTCGCTTAGATGGCGACGATGTTCACGAGGCGACCCTTGATCACGATGACCTTCTTGATCTCCTTGCCGGCGAGCTGCTCGGCGACGGCGGCCTTCGCGGCCTCGGCCACCTCGTCATCGGAGGCGTCGACGGGAACCGTCACGCGGCCACGGACCTTGCCCTTGATCTGGACGGCGATCTCGACCTCGTCGGACTTGGCGAGCTCGGCGTCGAACTCGGGCCAGGGCTCGTTGTAGACGGAGCCCTCGAGACCCAGGGCTGCATGGAAGAGCTCCTCGGCCCAGTGAGGAACGATCGGGGCGAGGATGGCCACGATGTCGTGGGCCACGCGGAAGTCGAGCACGTGGTCGCGCTCGGCCACGGGGGTGTCGTTCAGGTACTTGCTCGCCGCATTCACGATTTCCATGGCGGCGGAGATGGCGGTGTTGAACTGCCCGCGGTCGAAATCGTACGTGCACTTCACGCCCAGGCCGTTCAGCGTGCGGAAGAGGTCGGCGCCCAGGCCCTTGAGAGACTTGGGGTCGACGGCGCCCTGCTGCGCACCGCGGGAAAGCTGCCACACGATGTTCCACGCGCGCTTGAGGAAGCGGTTCGCGCCGGCGACCGCCTTGGGGTCCCAGTCGAAGTCCTTCTCGGGAGGCGCGATGAAGAGGATCGCCAGGCGCATGGTGTCGGCGCCGTACGGCTCGATGACGCTCGAGGGCGGCACGACGTTGCCCTTGGACTTGGACATGACGTCGCCGTTCTCGTCCTTGACCATGCCCTGGCACAGGAGGTTCGTGAACGGCTCGTCCACGTCGATGAGCCCGAGGTCGCGCATGACCTTGGTCCAGAAACGGCTGTAGAGCAGGTGCAGGATGGCGTGCTCGATGCCGCCGATGTAGTTGTCGACGGGCATCCAGCGGTCCACGGCCTCCTTGGAGAACGGGGCCTCGTCGTTGTGCGGGTCGGCATAGCGCATGTAGTACCAAGAAGAGCACGTGAAGGTGTCCATGGTATCGGTGATGCGCTTGGCCGGCTTGCCGCACTTGGGGCAGGTCGTCTCGTAGAACGGCGCGTACTCGGCGAGCGTCTCGCCCGCGCCGAGGTCGAGGTTCTCGGGGAGGGTCACGGGCAGCTGGTCATAGGGCACCGGCACATCGCCGCAGCAATCGCAGTGGATCATCGGGATGGGGTTGCCCCAGTAGCGCTGGCGCGAGATGAGCCAGTCGCGCAGACGGTACTGGACCTTCTCGCGGCCGAGCCCGCGGTCGCCCAGCCACTTGATGATTGCGTCGACGGCCTCGGAGTGCTTGCCGCCCTTGAGACCGGTGAACTCGCCGGATTGCACGAGGTAGCCCTCGGCCACCATAGCGTGGTCCCAGTCGACGCTCGTGACCTTGAGCTCGCGCTCGTCCTTGAGCTGCTCGTAGAGCGGATCGTCCTTCTCGCAGATGATCGGGGCGATCTCCAGGCCGTACTTCTTCGCGAAGTCGAAGTCGCGCTGGTCGCCGCAGGGAACGCCCATGACAGCGCCGGTGCCGTAGTCCATGAGGACGTAGTCGGCGACCCAGATGGGGGCAGGACGGCCGTTGATCGGGTTGAGGACGTAGCGGCCGGTGAAGACACCGTGCTTCTCGCGCTCGGAGCCCTGGCGATCGACGGAGGAGACCTTCTCGGTCGCGGCCTTGAGCTCGTTGAAGGCGGCCTCGTACTCGGTGCCGGCCACGAGCTCGGCGGCGAGCGGGCTCTCGGGCGGCAGCAGGAAGAAGCTCACGCCGAAGAGCGTGTCGGCGCGCGTGGTGAAGACGGTGATCTTGCGGTCGGTCGGCGTCACGCCGTCCTTGTCGGCGAGGGTGAAGTCAATCTCGGCGCCCTCGGAGCGGCCGATCCAGTTGCGCTGCTGCGCCTTGACGTTCTCGGGCCAGCCGGTCAGCTTGTCGAGGTCGTCAAGGAGCTCCTGCGCGTAGTCGGTGATCTTGAGGTACCACTGGGAGAGCTCGCGCTTCTCGGGCACGGAGCCGCAGCGCCAGCACCTGCCCTCGACGACCTGCTCGTTCGCGAGGACCGTGCGGCAAGAGGGGCACCAGTTCACGGGCGAGGTGCTGCGGTAGGCCAGGCCCTTCTCCCACATCTTGAGGAACATCCACTGGCCCCACTTGTAGTACTCGGGGTCGCAGGTGTTGAACATGCGGTCGTAGTCGTAGGAGAAGCCCATGCGCTTCATGGTCTTCACGGCCTGACCGATGTTCTTGTGGGTCCAAATGGAGGCCTGGGTGTTGTGCTTGATGGCCGCGTTCTCGGCGGGGAGGCCGAAGGCATCGAAGCCCATGGGGTGCAGGACGTCGTAGCCGCGCATGCGGGCCTGACGGGCCATGGCGTCGCCGATGGTGTAGTTGCGCGCGTGGCCCATGTGAAGGTCGCCGGACGGGTACGGGAACATCTCGAGGACGTACTTCTTGGGCTTGGCGGGGTCCTCGTCGGTCTTGTAGAGCTCCTCGTCGGCCCACTTCTTCTGCCACTTGGTCTCGATGGCCTGGGCGTCGTACGCCGGGACCTCGAAGGCGTCCTTATCGCTATCGCACATAGATGCGCTCCTTTGAACCTGCGAAATCGAAACTCTTTGATTCTAGCAGGTGTGACGGCCAAAGAAACCCTTGCGCGCCGCCAAGAAGCCCGTTGCTTCGCCGCCGCCCGGCTCTCCCCGCCCACCCCCTGCAAAATGAGACATAAAGTGGCGCAGAAATGTCTCATTTTGCAGGAGCCCAGGGGATTCGACGGCGTGGAAACGACGGAACGGAAGCTACGGGGTGGGCGCCGTGGTTGGGCACTGACGGCAGAACGGCGTGAAGAAGGGCCGTGCCCAAGAAGGACACGGCCCCATGCGATGCGATGTACCGGCTTTGATTGGCGTGACGAATCGCCTAGCGGTTGCGGTTCTGGTCCTTCACCACGACGTCGTGCGCGCCGCCCTCGACGATCGAGGTGGCCGAGACGAGCGTGAGACGGGCCTTCTGCTGCAGCTCCGGGATGGAGTTCGCGCCGCAGTTGCACATGGTGGACTTCACCTTGTACAGCGTGCCGTTCACGCCGTCGTGAAGGGTGCCAGCATAGGGCACGTAGGAGTCGACGCCCTCGACGAAGGAGAGCTTCGCCGCGCCGCCCAGGTCGTAGCGCTGCCAGTTGCGGGCGCGCGCGGAGCCCTCGCCCCAGTACTCCTTCATGTACTGGCCGTTCACGTTCACGCGCTCGGTCGGGGACTCGTCGAAGCGGGCGAAGTAGCGGCCAAGCATCATGAAGTCGGCGCCCATGGCGAGGGCAAGCGTCATGTGGTAGTCGTAGACGATGCCGCCGTCGGAGCACACGGGCACGTAGACGCCGGTCTCCTCGAAGTACTCGTCGCGGGCGCGGCACACGTCGATAAGGGCGGTAGCCTGGCCGCGGCCGATGCCCTTGGTCTCGCGGGTGATGCAGATGGAGCCGCCGCCGATGCCGACCTTCACGAAGTCGGCGCCGCAGTCGGCGAGGAAGCGGAAGCCCTCGGCGTCGACGACGTTGCCGGCGCCCACCTTGACGGAGTCGCCGTAGTTCTCGCGGATCCACGCGAGCGTACGCTTCTGCCACTCGGAATAGCCCTCGGAAGAGTCGATGCACAGCACGTCCGCGCCCGCCTCGATGAGCTTGGGCACGCGCTCGGCGTAGTCGCGGGTGTTGATGCCGGCGCCCACCATGTAGCGCTTGGAGGAATCAAGAAGCTCGTTGGGACGGGACTTGTGCGAATCGTAGTCCTTGCGGAAGACGAGGGAGACGAGGTTGCCGTCCTTGCTCACGATGGGCAGGGCGTTGAGCTTATGTTCCCAGATGAGGTCGTTCGCGGTCTTAAGCGAAGTGCCGTCCTCGGCGCAGACGACCTTCTCGGCAGGGGTCATGAAGTCGCGGACGAGCATGTCGCGCGAGTCGCGGGAGACGCGGTAATCGCGGGAGGTCACGATGCCGCAGAACTTGCCGGTCGGCGTGCCGTCCTCGGTAACGGGCATCGTGGAGTGGCCGGTGCGGCCCAGCACCTCGAGCACCTCGGCGAGCGTCATGTCCGGGGTGAGCGTGGAGTCGGAGACGACGAAGCCGGCCTTGTAAGCCTTGACCACGCGGACCATCTCGGCCTCGGAGTCGGCGGTCTGCGAGCCGTAAATGAAGGAGATGCCGCCCTCCTGGGCAAGGGCGATGGCGAGCTTGGGGCCGGAAACGGACTGCATGATGGCGGAGACGAGCGGGACGTTCAGCGTGATCGGGGACTCCTCGCCGCGCTTGAACCTACACAGAGGGGTCTTGAGCGAAACGTTGGCGGGGATATTCTCCGCCGAGGAATAGCCGGGGACGAGCAGGTACTCAGAGAAGGTGTGGGACTCTCCCTCGAAGAACGTTGCCATTTAGCTGTGTCTCCTTCCGCCTGCTAATTGCAGGTTCCCAAACTTTGCCAGATTGGACGGTATTGTAGCATCGAGCGGCCGGACAAAGTGGAAGCCACAAATCCCCCACTCACCTGGCATTTATTCTGTGTGCATAACAACCTGTTTGGTAAAGAAGCACGGTTCAGTCCGCCGCCGGCGCGGCGACCGAGATGAAATGAGTTCCCGCATAAGCCGAAGGCCCCTTAACGGGGCCTTCGTGCGAACAGGACTGTCTGAAATTTCATATCGGTCGCCGCACCAGCGGCGGCACAAGTGGATAGGCTACTTCGCGCCCTCGGACATGACGTCGTCGAAGTTCACGGCGATGTCGTGCTTCGTGGGAACCCACTCGACCTTCTTGAAGAGGGCCGCGACGGTGATAGGCACGTAGCTCATCATGAAAATCGGGAACGTGAAGAGGTTCGTGACGATGCGCCACTTCTTCTTTGCGTGGATGTGCTTGCGCTCGGAGATCGTGGTGATGACGGCCAGGATAAAGAAGACGATGTACATTGACGCGAACGTCATGATGAGGGAGCCCACGCACATGGAGAGCTCGCCCTCGGTCGCGATGAAGCCGTGGGAAAGCGAGCCCACGATGAGGTAGACCGCGTTCACGAAGAAGGACAGCAGAGTGAGGATCATGCCCGGGGCGATGGTCATGAGCATGTCGTAGCTCGCGAACTGGCCCTTGCGAATGCCCCTCACAAGGTCGCGTCCATACGAGAAGAACACCTGGTAGAAGCCCTTGGTCCAACGCATGCGCTGCGTCCAGGACGCCTTGAAGGTGAGCGGCTGCTCGTCGAAGAATTCCGCCGGGGCAAATCCGATCTGGATGTTGTGGGCGCAGCAGAACGTGGAGAACTGGATGTCCTCGGTGAGCGTGTGGAAGTCCCAGCCGTGCATGCCCTTGATGATGCGCTCGGAGACGAGCCAGCCGGAGCCGGAGATGGCGCAGGAGGTGCCGACCATCATGCGGGCGTTGTTCAGGAACTTTGCCTCGCGGAGGAACCAGGTGGCGTAGGCGGAGCTGATCCAGCTGGAATCGAAGTTCTTGGAGTTGCGGTAGCTCGTGCACACGAGGTAGCCGGCGTCGAAGGCCTGGTTCATGATCTTGAGGTAGTCGGGCGCGATGATGTTGTCGGCGTCCATGATGATGAACGCCTCATACTTGTCGCCGTACTCGTTCAGGATGCGGTTGAAGCCGTAGTCGAGCACCCAGCTCTTGCCCTTGCGGGCGAGGTCGTTGCGGTCCCAGGTGATGGCACCGGCCGCCTCGGCCTCGGCGTGGGTGTTGTCGGTGCAGGAATCGCAGACGACGAAGCAGTCCACGAGCTCTCTCGGGTAGTCCTGCGAGAGGATGGAGCGCACGAGGTTGCCGATGACGGGCTCCTCGTTGTGCGCCGCGATGAAGAACGCGTAGCGGTGGTTCTTCTTGGCCTTGGGCAGGCGGACCGTGCCGCGCATGAGCACGCGGACGATGTAGACGAGCTGGTAGAAGTAGGCCAACGTGAAGAAGATCCAGATGATTATGTTGAAGATGACTATGGGCGTGAGGCCGAGCCGGTTGAACTGCATCATGGTCGAGCGCTCCTAGGGTGTAGGACGGTCAATTACGGGAGCCGTTCGGGACAGCCGAGCTGCGGGCAGATGACCTCGCCGACAACCGTGCGACCCATCGAGCGCTCCTGTATCCCCTCTAGTATAGCGAGAAGGTCCGACGGGAGGACGTCGGCCCGCTCGATGGGCTCCCCCGTCACCGGATGGTCGAAGGCGATGTGCCACGAATGGAGGAACTGCCGGCGAAGCCCGAGGTTCTGGCGGTCGTCGCCCTTGCCGTAGAGCTGGTCTCCCACGAGCTGGTGGCCGGTGTGCCGCATGTGGACGCGGATCTGGTGCGTGCGACCCGTATAGAGGTGGCACTCGAGGAGGCTGTAGCCGTCGTCGCGCCTCCCGGCCTCGAAGCGCTCGAGCACGCGGTAGGTCGTGATGGCCTCGCGGGCGCCGGGCGCGTCCGAGACGGCCATGCGTATGCGGTCGCGGGTCGAGCGGGCGATGCCGGTGACGATGGTGTCCTCGTCGCGGGCGACGTAGCCGTGGACCAAGGTGACGTAGCGGCGGTCGAGCACGCGCATGCGGATAAGGTCCTGCAGGGCCTTCTGGGTCTCGTCGTCCTTGGCGGCGACCATGAGCCCCGAGGTGTCCATGTCGAGCCGGTGCACGATGCCGGGGCGCTCCTCACCCTGGAGCATGCCCAGGTGGCCGTAGCCGCAGTGGGCCACGAGCGCGTTTGCGAGCGTGTCGTCCACGTGCCCGGGGCTCGGGTGGCACACGAGGCCCGCCTGCTTGGAAATGACGAGCAGGTAGTCATCCTCATAGCGGATGTCCAGGGGAATGTAGGGGTTCGGCGCGAGAAGGCCGGACGCGTCCCTCTCGGGCTCGTCCACCTCGGCGCTCACGCGGTCGCCGAGAAGGACCTTCTCGCTCTTTGAGGTGGCGGGGCAGGTATTGATGAGGACGCGGCCCTCCTCCACGAGCTTCGCGCACGCCGAGCGCGAGGGCATGCCGTCGCCCGCCGCGAGGAAGGCGTCGAGCCGCATCCCGTCCGACTCGGGGCCCACGAGCAAGTTCACGAACTTAACGGCCACGCATCCTCCTTTTTCGAATGGCCCAAAGGCCTCCAGGGCAAAGCGAGGCCCCGAAGAACGAGGCCCCGCTTCATGAAAAGCAACGATAGAATTGAGTTTAGCAAACGACTCGTCAAACCCGCAGGCAGGCACAGAAATGCCTGGGCGAGACCTCGCGCAGGGATGGGGACTTCAAGGCGCATTCCTCGGACGAGAAAGGGCAGCGTTCACAGAACCTGCAGCCGGGGCCGGGGTCGATGGGAGTCGCGAGTTCGCCGCGCGCGCCCTTGCCTGCGGCGACGCGCCGAGCCTCCTCGGCCGGGTCGGGGATGGGCACGGAGGCGAGAAGCGCCTTCGTGTAGGGGTGGGCGGGTGACAGACAAACCTCGTCCGCCGGCCCCACCTCGACCAAAGTACCCAGGTACATGACGGCGATCCGGTCGGAGATGTAGCGGAGCATCGAGAGGTCGTGACTGATGAAGAGCATCGAGAGGCCCTGTTCCTCGCGCAGGCGGCGCAGCAGGTTCACGACCTGCGCCTGGATGGAGACGTCCAAGGCCGAGATGGGCTCGTCGAGCACGAGGAAGCTGGGGTCGACCGCCATGGCGCGCGCGATGCCCACGCGTTGCCGCTGACCGCCCGAGAACTCGTGCGGGAAGCGGTTCGCCTGTTCCTCGTTCAGCCCGACCATCTTGAGGTAGCGGTAGACGAGCTCGGTTCTCTCGGCGCGGTTCTTGGCAAGGTGGTTCGCGTCGATTCCCTCCGCGACGATGTCGGCGACAGTCATGCGGGGGTCGAGGCTCGAATAAGGGTCCTGGAAGACCATCTGGGCCTCTTTGCAAAAACGCCGGCGCTCCACGGCGCCCATCGACGAGATATCCGCGCCGTCGAACTCCACCGTGCCCGACGTGGGCTTCTCGAGGCCGAGGATGCAGCGGCCGCACGTCGACTTCCCGCACCCGGACTCGCCCGCAAGGCCGAGCACCTCTCCGCGCCCGATCTGAAAGGAAACGCCCTCGACCGCATGGAGGCGCGACCCGTGGCCGAGCGGGAACAGCTTGCTCAAGCCCTGTACGCGCAGGAGCGGCGCTTTGTTATGCGAACTCACAGCTCTCCTCCTTGCAACTCGGGGTCGAACTTGGGTGAGCGGGGGTCGTGCAGCCAGCAGGACGCCGTGTGCCCGTCGCCGAAGTCGGTCACGGGCGGCATTACCTTCGCGCAGGCCCGCATGGCGTAGGGACACCGCGCGCAGAAAGGGCAGCCGGCGGGCGGGTCCAGAAGGTCCGGAGGCGAGCCGGGAATCGCGGCGAGCTCCTGCCCGACGGCGGTGTCCATGCGCGGAACCGCTCGCATGAGCGCCTTGGTGTAGGGGTGCCGCGGCGACTTGAAGACATCGCTCGTCCTCCCCTTCTCGACGACGAGGCCGGCATACATCACAACCATGTTCTGCGCGATGCTCGCGACAACGCCCATGTCGTGTGTGATCATGAGGACCGCCGCTCCGCGGCGCGCGCGAATCTCGCGGATTTTCTCGAGAATCTGGTCCTGGATCGTGACGTCAAGAGCCGTCGTGGGCTCGTCGCAGATGAGAAGGTCCGGCGCGCCAGCGAACGCGATGGCGATCATGACGCGCTGGCGCATGCCGCCCGAGAGCTCGTGAGGGAACTGGGAGAACCTCCGCTCCGGCTCGGGGATGCCCACCTCGCGCAGGAGCCCGATCGCACGCTCACGTGCCTCGGCGGCCGTGACGTCGCTGTGCGCGAGAACGGCCTCGCAGATCTGCTTGCCCACGCGCATGGTGGGGTCGAGGGCCGAGAGCGCCTCCTGGAAGACGAGCGCCGCCTCGCCGCCCTTGTACTCGCGCAGCCCCTCCTTGGAGAACGTGGAGAGGTCGCGGCCCTTGAAGCGGATGGCCGAGCCGGGCTCGAGCCTGCCGGGCTTCTTCATGAGCCCCATGATCGCGCGCGCCGTGACGGATTTGCCGCAGCCGGACTCGCCTACGAGGGCCAGCGAGTCGCCTGCGCCCAGGGAGAAGGACACGCCGCGGACGGCGTGGACCGTGCCCGCATACGTCGCGAAGGAGACCTTGAGGTCCTCGACCTCGAGCAGTGGAATCGGGTCCTGGGTTTTCTTGGAAGGGACGTCTTGGACACATCCCGGATCCTGGGTCTTGCCCATGCCGGTCACTTCCTCATCTTGGGGTCGAGGGCATCGCGGAGACAGTCGCCGAACAGGTTGAACGCGAGCACGATAAGGCAGAGCACGAGTGCCGGGAAGAAGAGCTCGTGCGGGAAGATCTCTATGACGGCCTGGCCGTCGGACACGAGCGTGCCCAGGCTGATGGCCGGCGCCTTGAGGCCCATGCCCAGAAACGAGAGAGAAGCCTCGCTAAAGATGTAGCCAGGGATGCTCATAAAGAGGTCGAGCAGGATGATAGAGATCGTGTTGGGCAGGAGGTGCCGCGCGATGATCTTCCAGGGGCCCACGCCGAGGCACTCCGCCGCGGCGACGTACTCGCTCTCCCTGAGCTGCTTGATGACGCCGCGAACCTGGCGGGACGTGTCCATCCAGCTCGTGACGCACATAGCGAGGAGAAGCGCTCCCATGTTGTTCCCCGCGACCATCATGACGAGAAGCATGACGAGAAGGTCGGGCACCGAGCTCACGATCTCGATGACGCGCATGAGGGACTCGTCGACGATTCCGCCGAAATAGGCCATGGCCGCGCCGCAGAGCGACCCTACGACCATCTGCACCGCCGTACAGGCGAGCGCGACCACGAGCGAGACGCGGGCGCCCGCCCACACGCGGGCAAAGAGGTCGCGGCCCAAGGCATCGGTGCCGAACCAGTGAATCGCGTCAGGCTCGGCGTTGAGCGCGGACGAGTCGGTCGCGTACAGGTCGAAGCCCCCGATCGAGGGCCCTATAACGACCATGACCAGGAAGAACACGAGCGCGGCCAGAGATACGACGGCGACGGGGTTGCCCTTGAAGCGCCGCCAGGCGTCGCCCCAATACGAGACGGGCGGCCGCTGCGGGCCCTCAAGGCACTCCTCACAGGAGGAGAGACGCTTGAAATCGGAACCGCAGACCTCTTCTAGAGAGGACGCGGAGCTAGAGACCAGGTCCATGAAGCCCCCCTAGCAATCGGCCGAGCCCGCGAGCTTAATGCGCGGGTCGACGAGGTGGTAAAGGATGTCGGTCACGAAGATGATCGCGATGAAAAGCGCGGCGATCACCACGGTGAAGCCCATGACCATGGTCACGTCGCGTCCCGAGATGGCCTGCACGTAGTATCGCCCGAGGCCGGGAATCGAGAAGATCGACTCCACGAAGAACGAGCCCGTCACGCACATGCCGATGGTCATGGGCAGCTTCGTCACCACGGGGATGGCGGCGTTCCTCACCATGTGGCGCAAGACGACCTGCCTGCGCGAGAGGCCGCGGGCCTCCGCCGCGAGGACGTAGTCCTGTCCCAGCACGTCCGACATAGAAGCCTTGACGAGGCGCGCGTACATGGCCATGTAGCCAAAGCTCCCTGCCAGGGTCGGGAGAACCGTGTACTCGATGCCCTCGAGGAAGTCACCGTCCGTAGGCCACCCGATGACGGGGAAGAGTCCCAGGTCGCCTGCGAGCACTTTCTGGATGAGCAGCCCCACGACCATGGTCGGCACGCTCACCATGAGGATGGAGAACGTGATGACCCCGTAGTCGACCCACGTCCCCTTCCTCAACGTGGCGAGGATCCCGAGCAGGATGCCCACGCCTGCGCCCAGGATCACCTGCTGCAGGCCGAGGCGCGCCGAGATGGGGCCCTTCTCGGCTATGACGGACTGGACCGTGTCGCCGGGGAAGACGATCGACTCGCCGAAGTCGCCGTGGAGGATGCCGTCCATGGTGATGAAGTAGCGCTCGAGGACCGGCTTGTCGAGCCCGTAGCGGGCGTACACCCGCGCGGCCACGTCCTCGGGCAGCTTGGACGTGCGCTCGGTGAGCGCGTCGCCCGGCACCGCCGCGAGGATGAAGAACGTGGCGGTCGCGACCACGAACAGCGTGACGACCATCGCCACGAGCCTCTTGAGGGTATATCGCAGCATGGCCTACGCGCTCTTTCCCGAGATATAGGCGACCTTCACCTCAAAGGCGGTCCCGAACTGCGGCAGCGAGAGGTCCTTGACGTAGGCCTGCTGGAACTCGTTGCGCGTACCGTAATAGAGCGGCGCGACGCCCGCGTTCTGGACGAGGTTCTTCTCGAGGCGCTTGTAGGTCTCGGTGCGGGTCGCCTGGTCCGTGGTCGTGGAAAGCGACGCGTAGTCCGCATCGTAGTCGGCGTTCGAGTAGCCGCCCATGTACTTCGCGTAGCCGGACCCGGTGCAGAACAGGTCGAAGAAGGTGAGAGGGTCTGAGTAGTCGGCGTTCCAGCCCATGACATAGAAGTCGTAGTTGCCTGCGTTGCGCTCCGAGACGAAGCTCGCGGTCTCGCTCTGGGCGTTGATGGTCACCTCGACGCCGAGGGTCCCGCCGATCTTCTGGCTCAACCACTCAGTGAGGTTCTTGGTCTGGGTGTTCGTCTGCTGGGAGAGGATCTCGAGATTGACGCCGGAGAGGTCGTCCGACCCCTTGACCTCGGCGGCCCCTTCCTTGAACAGGGACGCGACCTTGTCCGCCGAGCCGTACTGGTCGAGAACGGCCTTGAGCGGTTCCTCGGCCACGGAACGGAACTCGTCGTCGCCTGACTTGATGCCGCCGGGGATGAGGCCGTACGCGGGGGTGTTCAGGCCGCTGTAGATGGTGTTGTTGAAGTCGTCGCGGTCAAAGGCGAGCGAGATCGCGAGGCGGCACTTCACGTTGTTCATGAGGCCGGACGGGCCGCCGGTGTGCATATTGTAGGCGAGGTAGTTCGAGCTGCCGTCGCCCTTGCTCGTATAGGAGAGCTGACCCTTCTCGGCGAGTTTCTTCCATTGCGAGACGTACTCGGTCGTGCCGTCGACGGCGTCGAGGCCCTTGGAGGAGAGCAGCTGCGACTGCGTTGACTCCTCGTCGACGATGGTGTAGGTGACCTTCTGGAGCTTGACCGAGCCCTTGTCCCAGTACTTGTCGTTGGGGGTGAGCGTGACGCTGTTGTCGTTCACGCGCTCGGAAATGACGAAGGGGCCGCAGTAGACCTGCTTCTGGTAGTCGTTCGCCATCCCGTCGCCGTTGGCGTCGATGAGGTCCTTGCGGATTGGGCAGAAGCAGAGGTTCGCGAGCTTGGCGATAAAGAAAGGAACGGCGTTCGCGAGTTTGATGGTGAGGGTCTTCTCATCGGGGGCCGAAACCGCGATGGCGTCAGCCGCACCCTCGCCGTCCATGAACGCCTCCGCGCCCTCGATATCGGAGGCCATGAAGGAGTACGAGAAACCGTTTGCGGGGTCGACGAGCCGCAGGATGGAGTCAACGTACTGCTGCGCCGTGACGGGCTTACCGTCCGACCAGGTGTTCTCGCGCAGGTGAAAGGTGTAGGTGAGGCCGTCGTCGGAGACGTCGTAGGACTCGCAGCCCGCGCACTCGACGTCGTCCGTGCCGTCGTCACCCGTGAACGTGCGGAAGAGGCCCTCCTGGACCTCGGAGAGCACCAGGAACTCGTTCGCGTTGCGTATGTCGTTCACGTCGAGCGTCTTGAGGTCGCTCGGCAGGACGAGGTTGAGCTCCTGGTTCGCGTCGGGCGTGCCCTCCGAGCTGTTCGAGGACGAGGACGAGGCGGAGTGCTTGCCGCAGGCCGAGAGGGTCAGGAGCGACGCCGCGCCAAGGCCGAGGAAAGCACGGCGGCCGAGCGTGGGCTGGAATTGGTTGGCTAAAGACATTGGAAAACCCTTTCTTGAGGCACGAATCGATGCCCCGTCAGCATGGGCAAGGCCCCCGGCGCGCTAGGCACCAGGACGGCAACGATTCATAAGTTTATGGGAGAGAAGATCGACCCGAGCTCGCGGGAAACGCGCCGCAGCCACAGCCGCGAAGCCCCCCGGACTAATTGAGCCCGGGGCTGGGCATGAACAAACCCATGCAAATAAGCGCGTTGTATATGTGCTTCTTCTTCATGTGGTCGAGTCTAGTACGCCCGGCCGCCCCTGAGCTTAAAAAAGGGTTATCGCTTTGTTACATGCCACGACACCTGCAGTTTATTTAACTTCCATGGCCTGGGGGCAAAAGAAAAGCGCCCCTCCTGAGAAGGGCGCTTAAGCAGCGGTTAGACGTGGTTGCGCGCTACGGGCGGTCTTCCCCCGCCGCCTCGCGCTCGCGGTCCCAGTGGACCCAGAGCACGAGGGCGATAATGACCCCGCAGGTGATGAAGATGTCGGCCACGTTGAAGACCGCGAAGTCCATGAACGTGGTGGCGAAGAAGTCCGTCACCTTGCCGGCGACCACGCGATCGATCGCGTTGCCGACGCCGCCGCCCGCGACGCACCCGAGCGTGACGACGAGCGGCACCGGGACGTCGTCCTCGCGCCAGGCGAGCACGGCGCATCCCAGCGCGATGCCGGCCGCGACGAGGACGAAGAGGAGCCCCTTGCCCTCCCCCATCGAGAACGCGGCGCCCGTGTTGTACACGAGCGAGAGGTCCATCACGTGGGGAATGAGCGTCACGGGCTTTCCCGGCACGAGCGAGCCGCGGACCAGGGCCTTCGTCACCTGGTCGAGCGCGACGACCGCGGCCGCCGCCCCGGCATAGGTGCCGAGGCGGGCGGGGGCGGAAAGATGCGGGCGGTTGCCGGCCACGTCTACTCCTGGAGCGCGGCCACGGCGTCGTGGCAGCGGCAGCACAGGCCGTCGGCGCCGAGCTGGCGGTAGTTCCAGCAGCGCGGGCACTTCTCGCCCTGGGCAGGCTCGACGGTGCAGGCGAGCTCGTCGCCGACGCCGACCTCGACCTCGGAGCAGACGAAGACCTCGGCGAGGTCGACGCCCTCGAGGGCAGAGGCGGCATCAGCGGTGAGCGTGAGGCGCGCGCGGGCGCCCTGAGAGGTCTTCTCGGTCACGGTGCCGGCGTCCTTGGCCTCCTCGAACGCCTTGGTGAAGGTGTCGCGGGCGGCGCTCAGCTGCTCGTAGGCGGCCAGCTTCTCGGCGCACTCGTCGTCGGTCCAGGGGGCCTGGTACCAATCGAGGAGCGCTGCGTACTTCTGGCCGTCGCGCAGGGACTCGGGCAGGAAGGACATGGCCTCGTCGCAGGTGAAGCACAGGATCGGCTGCAGGTCGTGGACGAGCATCGAGAGGATCTGCGCCCAGACGGTCAGCGCGCTCCTGCGCTCGAGGCCCTTCTTCTCGCCGCAGTAGACGCGGTCCTTCGTCGCGTTGAGGTAGCCGTTGGAGAGCTCGGTCACGTAGTCGTAGAGGTTGCGGTAGACCACGTTGAAGCGGTAGCCGGCGTAGGCCTCCTCGACGACGTGGTGGACCTGGCACATGCGGGCGAGCGCCAGCTGGTCGAAGGCCGTGAGCTCGTCGTAGGCGACGCCGTCGGCCTCGGGGTCGAACTGGCCCTCGATCTCGCCGAGCAGGAAGCGCAGGGTGTTGCGGATCTTGCGGTAGGCCTCGCCCACGTGGCCGAGGATGGCGTCGTCACAGGGGACGTCGGTCGAGGTGTCGACGGAGGAGACCCACAGGCGCATGACGTCGGCGCCGCGGGAGTCGCACTCGGCGTTGGGGTCGATGACGTTGCCCAGGGACTTGGACATCTTGCGGCCCTGGCCGTCGAGGGTGAAGCCCTGCGAGACCACGGACTTGTACGGCGCGCAGCCGTAGGCGCCCACTGAGGTCATGAGCGAGCTCATGAACCAGCCGCGGTGCTGGTCGGAGCCCTCGAGGTACATGTCGGCCGGGAACTTGAGGTAGCCGCGGTGCTTGCACACGGCGGTGTGCGAGACGCCGGAGTCCCACCACACGTCGAGGATGTCGGGGTTGGCCTTGAGGTGATGGCCGCCGCACTTGGGGCAGACGCAGGCGTCGCCCAGGTAGCTCGCCGGGTCGTCGGTGAACCAGGCGTCGGAGCCCTTCTCGCGGAAGAGCTCGATGACGCGGTCGAGCGTGTCGTCGTTCATGACGGTCTCGCCGCAGTCCTGGCAGGTGTAGGCCGGGATCGGCACGCCCCAGTTGCGCTGGCGGGAGATGCACCAGTCGGGACGGCCCTCGACCATGGAGCCGATGCGCTTGACGGCGTGCGCGGGGTAGAACGCGACGCGGGACAGCTCGTCGGTCGCCTTCTCGCGCAGGGACTTGCCGTCCTTGAGCGGCTTGTCCATCGAGACGAACCACTGGCTCGTGGCGCGGAAGATGACGGGCTCCTTGCAGCGCCAGCAGTGCGGGTAGCTGTGGTTGATGTCCACGTGGGCCACGAGCGTGCCCTTCTCGCGGAGCCACTCGATGATCTTGGGGTTGGCCTCGTTCACGTCCATGCCGGACCAGGGGCCGCCGGTGCCGATCTTGTCGCCCACGTAGAAGCGGCCGTCGTCGTCGACGGGCATGACGAGCTCGAGGCCCCACTTGCAGCCGGCGTTGTAGTCGTCCACGCCGTGGCCGGGCGCCGTGTGGACGATGCCCGTGCCGTCGTCGAGGGAGACGTAGTCGGCGGTGATGAAGCGGCCCGTGAACTCGGGGAAGATCGGCTGCTCGTAGGTGTTCTCGGCGAGCTCGGCGCCGGTCGCGTGCCACGGCTGGCCGTCGGAGCCCAGCGCGACCTCGCAGTCCCAGCCGGCGATCTCGCAGACGCGCTCCTTGAGGGCGTCCGCCATGATCTCGGCGCGGCCGTCGTGGACCACGGCGACGTAGTCGAAGTCCGGGCCGAGGATGACGCCGGTGTCGGCGGGCATGGTCCAGGGCGTGGTCGTCCAGATCACGACGTCGGTCTTGCCGGCGTAGTTCTCGAGGCCCTTAGGCACGCTCGTAAGAATGAAGCGCACGTAGATGGAGGGGCTGACCTCGTCGCCGTACTCGATCTCGGCCTCGGCGAGCGCCGTGTGGCAGTGCGTGCACCAGTGGACGGGCTTGCGGCCGCGGTAGATGGCGCCGTTGTCGAAGATGGCCTTGAAGATCTCGACGTCGGTGGCGTCGTAGTCGTTCACGTAGGTGAGGTAGGGGTTGTCCCACTCGGCGAGGACGCCCAGGCGCTTGAAGCCCTGGCGCTGGGTGTCGACCTGCTCGACGGCCATCTTGCGGCAGAGCTCGCGGATCTTCTCGGTGGGAAGCTGGTTGAACTTCTCGGTGCCGAGCATCTCCTCGACCTTGTGCTCGATGGGCTGGCCGTGGCAGTCCCAACCGGGGACGTAGGGCGTCTGGTAGCCGCGCATGGCCCAGTAGCGGTTGATGATGTCCTTGGAGATCTTGTTCTGGGCGTGGCCGAGGTGAATGGGGCCGTTCGCGTACGGGGGGCCGTCGTGCAGCACGAACTTGTCGTGGCCCTCGTTCTTCTTCAGGAGCTGGCCGTAGACGTCGTTGTCGTACCAGTCCTTGAGCCGTTTGGGCTCGTTCTGGGCCAGGCCCGCGCGCATCGGGAAGCCCGTCAGCGGGAGGTTGGTCGTCTTCTTGTACTCGTTAGCCACTCTCGTGACCCCTTTCTGGGCACCAAAAAAGCGCCCGTCCCGTCGTGCTGGGACGAAGCGCTCACGTCACACTTCGCTTGTAACCACCCAGCGAGCGGAAAACCGCGTAACTCGGCTGGCCTGTGACGGCGGCCACTCCGGCGACGCCTACTTGCGCGCACCTGCCGGCCCGTCAGGCCTTGCGGACGCGGCGCTTTGGGGCCGCGGCTCGGGGGTGATCTTCTCCGGGACGCGCCCGCGGGCTCTCAGCTCCCCCGCTCTCTGTGGGACGCGCGACCCCGGGTACTCTCCCCTTCATCGCCTATGGTAAACTATGGTAGCACTATTGCCCTGCCTCGAGCAGGGCCAAGAAGCTATTCACGACAAAGAAACCCGCCGCGCGCAGGCCGTCCACCGACCGCCCGCCGATTCGCGCTTGGACGCCGCGCAGGCGCATGCTAAGGTTCGTCTGCACACAAGCGAATAAGGACCGCCCCTCTTTCCTTCGACGGCTGCGCGCGCGAGGTACCGCGCAGGAGGGTCGGCACGGCACGCGGCGCGGCGAGCATCCCCTCGCCCTCGTCGCGTGCCTTTTTTCGCGCAAACCCAGGCTCACGCAAGCCCCGAGGAAAGGAAAACCGCATGTCCGACGAGAAGAAATCCAGCTGGGACGAGCCGCGTCGCGCCACGTTCACGCACGAGGAGGACGTGGCGTTCCTGCGCCGCGCCATCGAGGTCTCGCGCAGGAGCCGCGAGCACGGCAACACGCCCTTCGGCGCGATCCTGGTGAACGAGCACAAGGAGGTCGTGCTCGAGCAGGAGAACCGCGAGATCACCGAGCACATCTGCACGGGCCACGCCGAGACCTCCCTCATGGAGGCCGCGAGCAAGAAGTTCGACCACGACTACCTGTGGCAGTGCACGCTCTACACGACCGGTGAGCCGTGCGCCATGTGCTCGGGCGCGATCTACTGGGGCAACGTCGGGCGCGTCGTGTACGCCATGACCGAGCGCGACATCCTCGCGCAGACCGGCGACAACGAGCAGAACCCGACGCTCGACACGCCGTGCCGCCAGATCTTTGGCTCCAGCCAGAAGGACATCGAGGTCGTGGGTCCGTTCCCCGAGCTCGTCGAGGAGGCCTGCGAGGTCCACAAGGGCTACTGGGACTAGCTCGCGGTCCGTTCACGGGCATCCGTTCACAGGCGTTTATCTACCAAAAAAGGGCCGGGGCTCGACGCGATGCAAGCCCCGGCCCTCCTTTGTGGAAATCGAGTAAAGAGCGTTACTCGCTCATGGCCTCCTCGAAGGCGGCGGCGAAGCGCTCGTCGTCCTTCGCCATGCGGGCGTTCGTCGCGATCCAACCGGCGACGGTGCCCGTGTCGTAGCCCTCCTTGGGGTCGATGACGAGGGCGTAGAACTCCTCCTCGGCAAGCGCGCGCTCCATGGCGTCCGTGAGCTGAATCTCGTTGCCGGCGCCGGGCTTCTGGTCCTTGAGCAGCTCCATCACGCGCGGGGACAGCAGGTAGCGGCCCACGATGAAGAGGCGCGACGGGGCGAGCGCGGCCTTGGGCTTCTCGACCATGCCGGTGAGCTTCCAGACGGCGCCCTCGTCGTTCTCGCCCGCCTCGGGGAACTCGGCGATCGAGCCGACCTGCTTGCCGGCGATGATGCCGTAGCGGCTGACCTCCTCCTCCGGGCACGGCGCGACGGCGATGACGCTCGCGCCGCCGTGGGCCTTGGAGACTTCCATCATGCGGGGCAGGATCTTCTTGTCGGGCACCATATAGTCGCCCAGGAGCACGAAGAACGGCTCGTTGCCCGTGGCGTAGGAGGCGCAGCGGATGGCGTGGCCGAGGCCGAGCGGCTCGCTCTGGAAGCAGAAGTCGACGGGCAGGGAGCCGGCCTGCTTGACGGCGTCCGCATAGGCGTCCTTGCCGCGGGAGCGCAGCAGGTCCTCGAGGGCGAGGTCAGGCGTGAAGTAGCTCATGATCTGGGGCTTGGCCTGGGAGGAGACGATGATGCACTCGTCGACCTCCTCGGGAGCGAGGGCCTCCTCGACTACGTACTGGATGACCGGCTTGTCCAGGACGGGGAGCATTTCCTTGGGCGTGACCTTGGTGCCGGGCAGGAAGCGGGTGCCGAGACCGGCGGCGGGGATAATCGACTTCATGTGAGCAGTCCTTTCGATTTGATTGAACGGCGGCCCCAGGTCGTGGGCCCCGAATCATTCTGCATATTATGAAACACGAGCCCTGCAAATGGTACCCCCTAGCCGTCAACGGCACATCGCTCCCAAGCTTCCATCCAAGCGCGCGAATCCATTGCGGGATCCAATGTGGGATTCATCGCGCTCGTTCCGGCGCGAATATAAATATTCGATTGTGCGTGCATACTTAGATTGCTTATATGCTGTTAAGCAGCGGTCAACTGGGAAAACGTCCTTCTCGCAGCCTCAAGAGCAAGCCGCGACACTCGAAGCGACGCAAAAAACGGCAATCAAACCACGCAGAACCGAAAATTCTTTGTCGCGAGCAGCGCCCAGGGAGCCTTTGAAGCCTCAATCGAGGCTGCTAACGTGCGCGGAGAGCAAGATCGCCCCGATGGGAAGGCATGTCCCATCGGGGCCAGCGGGAAAATGTGCCATCCCTGCCAGAAAAATAGACTTGTAGGTCATTTTTTCGCACCAGGCGAGTAGTGCGACAAGCCAATAGGATAAAAGCGCAGGTCAGGAAGTCGCGGCTCCTTCGGCTACTTGAGTGGTGCCCGTTAAATCACCTACAAATCCAATTTCGTGACATAGACAGAGAGCCGACCCCGGAAAAGTTACTCGACCGTGACGGACTTGGCAAGGTTGCGGGGCTTGTCAACGTCGCACCCGCGCAGCAAGGCGACCTCGCGGGCAAGGAGCTGCAGCGGCACGGAGGCCGTGATCGGGCTGAAGCAGTCGCGGACGGCGGGCACGTAGATCACGTGGTCGGCAATCTTCTTTATGTCCTCGTCGCCCTCGGTCGCGACCGCGATGATCACGGCGCCGCGGGCGCGGCACTCCATGAGGTTGCTCACGGTCTTGTCGTACGTGGGGCTCTTCGTCGCCACGGCGATCACGGGGAAGCCGCGGTCGATGAGCGCGATGGGCCCGTGCTTCATCTCGCCCGCCGCATAGGCCTCGGCGTGCAGGTAGCTGACCTCCTTGAGCTTGAGCGCGCCCTCCTTCGCGATGGCCGCGCCCATTCCTCGCCCCACGAAGAGCGCCGAGTGGGCGCCCTTGCAGGCGAGCGCCGCCTCGTGCACGGAGGGCCCGCACTCGTCGAGGATGCGCTGGATCTGCTCGGCCGTGTCGCCGAGCTCGCGGAAGAGCATGCGCGCCTGCTTGGTGGTCAGGCGGTACTTGACCTGGGCAAGGAGCAGAGCGAGCAAGGTGAGCGAGACGATCTGGCCGACGAAGCTCTTGGTCGAGGCCACGGCGATCTCCTTGTTCGCCTTGGTGTAGATCACGCCGTCGGACTCGCGGGCCACGGGGCTGCCGACCACGTTCGTGATGCCGAAGACCTTCGCGCCCTTGATGCGGGCGTCGCGGATGGCGGCGAGGGTGTCGGCCGTCTCGCCGGACTGCGACACGGCGACGACGAGCGTGGAGGGCGTGATGATCGGGTCGCGGTAGCGGAACTCGCTCGCGGCCTCGACCTCGCACGGGATGCGCGCCCAGCCCTCGATGAGGTTCTTGGCGATGAGTCCCGCGTGGTAGGAGGTGCCGCACGCGATCACATACACGCGGTCGATGTCGTTCAGCTCCTCGAGGGAAAGCCCGAGCTCGTCGATGTCGAGCTCGCCCGCGGCGCTCATGCGGCCCACGAGCGTGTCGCGCACGACACGGGGCTGCTCATGGATCTCCTTGAGCATGAAGTCGGGATAGCCGCCCTTCTCCGCCATGTCCAGGTCCCAATCGATGTGAGTGACCTGGGGCTCGATGACGTTGCCCTCGGCATCGGTGTACAGGACGCCCTCGGGCGAGAGGCGCGCGAACTGGCCGTCCTCGAGCACGACGACGTCGCGCGTCGCGTCGATGAGGGCGATGACGTCGGAGGCGACGTAGGACCCGTTCTTACCGACGCCCACGACGATGGGCGAGTCCTTGCGGGCCACGGCGATCACGCCCGGCTCGTCGGCGCAGACCGCGGCGAGGCCGTAGGCGCCCACGACGTGGGAGCAGGCGTCGCGGACGGCGGCCATGAGGTCGCCCTCGCGCGCATACGCCTCCTCGATCAGGTGCGCGAAGACCTCGGTGTCCGTCTCGCTCTTGAAGACGTGGCCGCGGGAGGCGAGCTCCTCGCGCAGCTCGGCGAAGTTCTCGACGATGCCGTTGTGGACCACGGCGATGCGCCCGTCGCAGCTCGTGTGCGGGTGCGCGTTCGCGACGCTCGGGCGCCCGTGGGTGGCCCAGCGCGTGTGGCCGATGCCGCAGGTCGTGGAGCGGTTGTACCCCTCGAGCTCGCTGGCCAAGCCGGCCACCTTGCCCACGCGGCGCACGACGTCGAGGCCGTACCCGTCGCCCTCGGCGACCTCGAGCGCGACGCCCGCGGAGTCGTAGCCGCGGTACTCCATGCGCGAGAGCCCCTCGAGCAAGATCTCGGTCGCCTGGTTCCTACCCGTGAATCCCACGATGCCGCACATATATATCCTTTCGATCCGGTCCTCCCGCGCGCCCATCCCCAGTGATTCGTCCACGGGGCGGAGCACGTCGGCTGGCTACTTGTGGCTTTCTTCTTGGTTTGTGGTGGTATCTGATTTTTGATACCTGCCTAGTCTATACTAGCCAACTGGTTATAGGATTAAGTAACCAGTTCTCCACAGAACCCTAACGGATGGGCTGTCAAAAGGGCTCGGGAGGCTCGCCCATCGTGACGTTACGCGCCCTTCACCGAATCCCGACGCGCGCGTCACGAACCCGCGCCACAATGGCAGGCCGGACACATCGCGCCGACGGACCGTCGGCAAGGAAGGACCCGCGCATGGAGATGGAGATACTCGACGCCCCCAAGACCGCCGAGAAGAAATACCTCGAGCTGCTCTCCGAGAAGTTCCCCACGACCCGCTCGGCCTACACCGAGATCATCAACCTCGAGGCCATCCTCAACCTGCCCAAGGGCACCGAGCACTTCGTCTCGGACGTCCACGGCGAGTACCAGGCCTTCGAGCACATCCTGAACAACTGCTCGGGCGTCGTGCGCGAACGCGTGCAGTCGATCTTCGAGTACCAGCTGACGCGCGACGAGCAGGCCGACCTCTGCACGCTCATCTACTACCCCACCTTGAAGCTCCAGCGCCTGCGCGAAGAAGGGCGCCTGACCGAGGAGTGGTACGCCATCACGCTCATGCGCCTCGTGCGCCTAGCGCGCCACCTCTCGGGCTCCTACACGCGCTCCAAGGTCCGCAAGGCCATGCCCGTCGAGTACGCCTACATCATCGACGAGCTCCTGCACACCTCCTCCGATGAGCGCGAGGCGCGCCTGGCCTACCACCAGCGCATCATCAGCTCGATCATCGACACCGGCAGCGCCGACGACTTCATCTGCTCGCTCGCCGCGCTCATCAAGCGCCTCGCCGTCGACCACCTGCACCTCGTCGGCGACATCTTCGACCGAGGCCCGCGCGCCGACAAGATCCTCGACCGCCTCATGGCCTACCACTCGATCGACATCCAGTGGGGCAACCACGACATCGTGTGGATGGGTGCCGCCTCGGGCTCGGCCGCGTGCCTGGCCGCCGTCATCCGCAACAACGTGCACTACGACAGCCTGAAGATCCTCGAGAACGCCTACGGCGTCTCGCTGCGCGAGCTCACGCTGTTCGCCGAGGCCACCTACAAGGCCGACGACGGCATGGAGCCCGTCGAGAAGGCCATCAGCGTCATCCTCTTCAAGCTCGAGGGCCAGACGATCCTGCGCCACCCCAACTGGCAGATGGACGACCGCCTGCTCCTGGGCCACGTCGACCCCAAGAAGGGCACGGTCCACATAGGCGACAAGGACTACGAGATGCGCACGCGGGACTTCCCCACGCTCGACCCCGCGAACCCCTATCAGCTCACCGAGGGCGAGCAACGCGTGATGGACGACCTCATGAGCGCGGTCACCCACTCCGAGAAGCTCCGCGCGCACGTGGGCTTCCTCTACGAGCACGGCAGCGCCTACCTCGTGCACAACGGCAACGTGCTCTTCCACGCCTGCGTGCCCATGAACGAGGACGGGACGTTCTGCCCCGTGAACCACCAGGGCAGGCTGCTCGAGGGCAAGGAGTACTACGACTACGCCGACCGCCTGGCCAGGAGAGCCTGGCACGAGCACGACCAGGTCTCGCTCGACTGGATGTGGTACCTGTGGTGCGGCCGGCTCTCCCCGCTCTCGGGCCGCGTGATGAAGACGTTCGAGCGCACCTACCTCACCGACAAGTCCACGTGGGACGAGCCGCGCGACCCGTACTTCGCCCTCACGGACGACCCGTCGGTGTGCCGGACGATCCTGGAGGAGTTCGGCTGCGACGCGGGCGGAGTCATCATCAACGGGCACACGCCGGTGCACGCCTCGGAGGGCGAGAGCCCCGTCAAGGCGGGCGGCATGCTCGTGGTCATCGACGGCGGTTTCTGCCAGGCCTACCACCAGACGACCGGCATCGCGGGCTACACGCTCATCGCCGACCCCACGGGCATGCGCATCAAGGCGCACCGCCCCTTCGCGAGCATCAAGGACGTGCTCGACCTCAACGCCGACATCATGAGCGACGACGACCGCTTCCGCCGCTGGCCGCGCGAGCTCACCGTGGGCGACACCGACTCGGGCGTCCAGATCCGCGAGCAGATCGCCGACCTCCGCGCCCTTCTCGCCGCCTACCGCAGCGGCGAGCTGCCGGAACGCGCAGGATAGGGCCGCGGGACAGACGCTGCGCGCTTCTTCGCAACGCATGGATAAGGGCCGAGATGTGCGCTCGGGACGCCGGCAAAATCGCCTCGTCCCGAGCGTTTTCATAGGAACCATGTGCGCTTCGTGTGCGCGGCGCCGCGAATGGGTATGTAAAATCCCATACGCACGCTTAACGGACTCGATGAAAGGTCCCCGATTATGAACATGGACGAGAACAAGCGTCGGCGATCGATGCTGCTCTACATCCTGATAGCGGTGGTGGTCTACCTGGCCATAAGCCAGACGATGTACCCCGCGCTCACCAATTCCCAGACAAAAGAGGTGAGCTACTCCGACTTCCTCACCATGGTCGACGACAACAAGGTGACCCAGGTCCAGAAGACCCAGGGGGACGGGACGCTCTACTTCACGACCGGCTCGGGCGACGACCAGCAGAAGTACAGCTGCGTCATCTTCGGCTCCGGCGACGGCCTGAACGAGAAGCTGGAGGAACACAACGTCCAGATGGTCGGCAAGATCGCCGACACATCGGGCGACATGTGGTTCTACCTGCTGCTGAGCTACGGCCTGCCAATCATCATCTTCCTGCTCATAGGCTGGTGGTTCAACCGCCGCATGAAGAAGGCCATGGGCGAGGACGGCCCGTCGATGAACTTCGGCGGGGGCGGCTTCGGCATGGGCGGCGGACTGGGCAAGTCCAACGTCAAGGAGGTCAAGGGCGAGGAGACCGGCGTCACGTTCAAGGACGTCGCGGGCCAGGACGAGGCCAAGGAGTCGCTCGAGGAGATCGTGAGCTTCCTGAAGAAACCCGAGAAGTACAACGAGATCGGCGCCCGCTGCCCGCGCGGCGCCCTGCTCGTGGGCCCTCCGGGAACCGGTAAGACCCTGCTCGCGAAGGCCGTCGCCGGCGAGGCGGGCGTCCCGTTCTTCCAGATCGCGGGCTCCGAGTTCGTCGAGATGTTCGTGGGACGCGGCGCCGCGAAGGTCCGCGACCTCTTCAAGCAGGCCAAGGAGAAGGCCCCTTGCATCATCTTCATCGACGAGATCGACGCCGTGGGCAAGAAGCGCGACGGCTCCCTCAACTCCAACGACGAGCGCGAGCAGACGCTCAACCAGCTGCTCACCGAGATGGACGGCTTCGACAACCAGAAGGGCATCGTGGTCCTCGCCGCGACGAACCGCCCCGAGTCGCTCGACCAGGCGCTGCTGCGCCCCGGCCGCTTCGACCGCCGCATCCCCGTCGAGCTCCCCGACCTCACCGGCCGTGAGGCGATCCTTCAGATCCACGCGAACGACGTGAAGATGGAGCCCGGCGTCGACCTGGGCGTCATCGCCCGATCGACCCCCGGCGCGTCCGGCGCCGACCTCGCGAACATCATCAACGAGAGCGCCCTGCGCGCCGTGAGGTTCGGCCGCAAGCGCGTGACGCAGGAGGACCTGAACGAGTCCGTAGACGTCGTCATCGCAGGCGAGAAGAAGAAGTCCACCGTGCTTTCCGAGCACGAGAAGGAGGTCGTGGCCTACCACGAGACCGGCCACGCCATCGTCGCCGCGACGCAGAAGGGCTCGGCCCCGGTGTCAAAGATCACGATCGTCCCGCGCACGTCCGGCGCGCTCGGCTTCACCATGCAGGTCGAGGAGGACGAGCACTTCCTCACCACCCGCGAGGAGGCCAAGAACAAGATCGCCGTTCTCTGCGGCGGCCGCGCGGCCGAGGAGCTCATCTTCGGCCAGATGACGACCGGCGCCTCGAACGACATCGAGAAGGCCACCGGAATCGCCCGCGCCATGGTCACGCAGTACGGCATGTCCGATAAGTTCGGCATGGTCGCCCTGGGCCAACAGCGCAACCGCTACCTAGGCGGCGGCTCCGAGCTCACGTGCTCCGAGGGCACCGCGCAGGAGATCGACGCCGAGGTCCAGGCGCTCGTCGAGGAGGGCCACCAGTCCGCGCTCGCGACGCTTCAGGCCAACCGCTTCAAGCTGCACGAGATCGCGCACTACCTCCAGAAGAAGGAGACCATCACCGGCGACGAGTTCATGAACATCCTCACGCGCGACGACGGCTTCGCGCCCAAGATGCCGGAGACCCCTCAGGCGTAGCTTTTGGGGACATAGCTTTTGGGGACAGGTTCGAAAAGCTTCCAAATGGAAGGATTTCGAACCTGTCCCCAATTTCTTCCATTTGAGCACTTTTGGGGACAGGTTCGTTTTTTACTCATTTGAGTAATTTTCGAACCTGTCCCCATTTTTAATCACTGGCGGAAGAGCTGCCAGAAGGCGACGGCGCTGCTCGCGGCCACGTTCAGGGAGTCGACGCCGTGGGACATCGGGATGATGACGGAACGATCGGCAGCCCCCAGCGCCTCGTCGGAGAGCCCCCAGCCCTCAGAACCAAAGAGCAGCGCCCGCTTTCCGGGTCCCGCAAGCGAGGGGTCGTCAATGGGAACGGCGCCGTCCACGAGTGCCATCGCGAGGACCTCGAACCCCGCCTCCCGGAGCTGAGAAAAGACACCGTTAGGCCACTCTCCCTCCCCTGCTCGGGCCCAAGGCACCTGAAAGACGGTCCCCATCGAGACGCGCGCGCTGCGGCGGCACAGCGGGTCGGCGCAACGCGGCGACAGCACGACCGCGTCCGCGCCCAGGGCCGCCGCGCTTCGGAACAGCGCACCGACGTTCGTCACGTCCACGAGGTCCTCCACAAGCGCCACGTGGCGCGCCCCGTCGACGACCTCCGCCACGGTCTTCTCGGCAGGCCGGCGCATGGCGCACAGAAAGCCTCGCGTGACTTTGTAGCCCGTAAGCCGCTCGGCGAGCTCATGGGGAAGCACGAAGACGGGAACCTCGCCCTCACCTGCCGCCTTTGCAACGTCCTGCGCACGCGCAAGCAGCTCGGCGCAATGCTCCAAATGGCATTCGTCCACCAAGAAGGACAGCGGCACGATGCCTTGCGAGAGCGCGACCTCGACGACGAGCCTCGACTCGGCGATCAGGACGCCGCGCGAGGGATCGAGCTTGTTGCGCAACTGGTGCTCGGTGAGTCGCGCGTAAACGTCGAGCCTAGGGTCGTCCAAGCTGTTCAGCTTTATAACAGGCATGAAGCCTTCCTTTATTATTCGTACTTATCTCGTAGCGTATCCGCTCGTATCGGGTACGTGATGTACCATAACAAAGCTGGGCCGCGAGCCCACCTCACACTTCCTCAGCAAACCCCATGAGGTCCCGTACATGAGCAAAACCACCATGAATAACCAGCGGCCCTCGCGCCGCGACCTTGCCTCGAGGCTCGGCAGCTTCGACGATGCGCCGACGCCCTCGGCCGAGGACGAAAACAGCGCCGACCCGCTGGACGCGATCGGCTCCACCGAGGTCTTCCCCATGGCAGGAAACGACCAGAAGTCGTCCGAGCAGCCCAGCGCCTTCGACGTGCTGTACGGCCCCGCCGGCGACTTCAAGCCCGAGAAGGCGCCCCGCCGTCGCCGCCTTTGGATCGTCCCGGTGGCCATTGTGGGCCTCCTGGGCGCGACCTACCTCGGAGGCGTCGCCGCGTTCTCGAACGTCTTCCTCCCCGGCACGACCGTCGACGGCCTCGATGTCTCCCTCAAGGACAAGACCGCGCTCGCCGAGTCCATAGACTCCTCGACCGACGGCTATGCGCTCGCGATCTCCGGCGACGGGGTCGAGACGACGATTACCGCGAAAGACATCGACCTCGGCTACGACGGCGAGGCATACGCGAGCCAGGCGCTCGCTCAAACGAATCCCTGGTCTTGGCCGGTCGCGCTTTCGCAGACCCGCTCGATCAAGCTGCAGAAGACCGTGAAGTACGACGCCTCGAAGGTCTCCGCCGCACTCGACGCGCTCGTTGACCAGAGCAAGCAGGCGGCCGAAGCTGCGGCCGAGGGCGCGTCGATCTCCTATAGCGCCGAGAAGGCCTCGTTCGTCCTGAACAACGGCGGCGATACCCGCTACCTGGACGCCGACGCCCTCAACGCTTCCGTCACGGCCGCGCTCGACGCGCTCAAGCCGTCCCTCACGCTCGGCGAGGACCTCCTCACCAGCGGGGACGACTACTCCCAGGCACTCTCCGCGGCAAACGCCTACTTGGCCGCCGCGCCTACCCTCACGCTCGCCGGTGCCCAGGTGGGGACCGTCTCGCCGGACCAGATCGCTTCTTGGCTGCGCTTCGACGACGAGCTGAAGGTCGAGCTCGATGAGGCGGCCGTCACCAAGTGGGCCCAGGGCGACCTCTCACAGCAGCTCGACACGGTCGGCACCACGCGCACCTACACGCGCCCGGACGGCAAGGCGGTCAGCGTCTCCGGCGGCACCTACGGCTGGAACATCGACGGGGCCGCGCTCGCCTCGCAGATCGTGAGCGACCTGCAGTCCGGTACGGCCACGACCATCGAGGTCCCCACCAAGTCCGCCGCCGCGGCCTATGCCCCCGGCGGGAAGGACTGGGGAAACCGGTTCATCGACATCGACCTCACAGAGCAGCACGTCCGCATGTACGACGCCTCCGGTGCCCTCGTGTGGGAGTCCGACTGCGTCTCCGGAGACTCCGGCAAGGGGCACGACACCCCCTGCGGCGTCTATACCATGGACTCTTACCGCGCGTCGGGCAACGTCGAGCTGCGCGGGGCGATCGATCCCTCGACCAACGAGCCCGAGTACATCAGCAAGGTCCAGTACTGGATGCCGTTCATCGGGAACTCCTACGCGCTCCACGACGCCGATTGGCGCAGCAACTTCGGCGGCAACATCTACACGTACAACGGGAGCCACGGCTGTGTGAACCTCCCCTCGAGCAAGGCGGCCGAGCTCTACAACCTGACGAGCGTCGGCGACGTCGTAGTGGTTCACACGTAGGTCTTCGCGAATTTGCAAATAAAGCGCAGCTCAAAGCGCCGCAGATGTGACCCAAGCATCTGCGGCGCTTTCTTGTTTTATACAAGGATGTCAGGATTCCCCGTTTGTGGACGCCGTATGGAGGAACGTGTCCCGATCGGCGGTGAACGGTCGGCGAGCGCGCTCGAGAATCCCCGGTAAGCCAAACGAGCCCATCTCGCGATCAAGAAACTCAGACCTTGCAAACACGCCCCGTGCTGGAGCTTGTTCATAACCGTGCAAGCTTCCTGCCAGCTACGTGCTAGTCCGCGCCGAGAAAACCGTCCGCGACGCCCCAAGGCGCTCCTCCGCTCCCGTAGATTTGATGGCCCACGCGTGAAGGTCAGGTAATCGCTTACGGAAGGGAGCTCTTATGAGACCCCGCACGACCATAATAGCCAGGTTCGGGGAGACGCGCCGGAGACTTGCCGCGCTCGCCTCATGTCTCTTGCTCATGCTCAGTCAACTCCTGGGGTGCTTGGGGCCGCTCACGGCGCCCTCGCAGGCCCTAGCGGCAACGCTGCCGGACGTCATCCACGCGACGACCGACAAGGACGCCTTCGCCGGCTCCTCCATGCCCACGCTCACGGGCGACATCCACAACATCGGCGGCACGAACCCCGCGACGGGACAGTCATACCTCTCGTACGCCACGGCCTGGCGTACGCAGGAAGGCTTCATGGGCTACTGCGTCTCGACCCTGAACAACCACCATACCCCTGCAGACGGTGATTGGCTCACGTATCGCAAGAACCGCCTGATGGACCCCGAGCTGGCCTATATCCTGCGCCATGGGTACCCCTTTACGAACACCATAGGCGGCGTCACCTTCTCGGACGCCGACGCGCGGCTCGTGACCCAGTTCGCGTTCTGGCTCATCACCGACGAGGATTTCAACGCCGACTCCGGCAATCCCTGGAAGACCGGCACCGCGGTCCCCGCCGCGCGCAGGCTCGTGGCCGACGCACGCGCCCACGGCGCCGAGGAGGCGAAGCGAAACCAGTTCTGGGTCTACACCACAAACGACGGCGAGGGGTACCAGGACCTCGTCCTGGGCATAGACTCCACCGGCGGGCTCAAGATCAAGAAGTCCTCGAACAACGCTCAGGTATCGTCGAACAACGGCCGCTACGACCTCGCCGGAGCCGTGTACGGGCTCTACGAGGACGAGGATTGCACCAAGGAGGCGGCGCGGCTCACGACGGACGCCGCCGGCGAGGCGCAGGTCGAGGACCTTCTGAGCGGGACGTACTACCTCAAAGAGCTTACCCCTGCCAAGGGCTACGCGCTCGACCAGCGGGTTCACGTGGTCGAGGTCCCCGGCGGCGACATCGCCGCCGTCGAGGTGTCGGACGTGCCCCAAACCTGTCCCATAGAGATCGCCGTCCATAAGCTCGATGCCGAGAAGGGCGAGGCGGAGGCCCAAGGGGGCGGGACGCTCGAGGGGGCTGAGTTTCGCCTCGACTTCTATGCAGGGAACTACGATGCCGGTAACCTGCCCGACCGGCCTGCGCAGACCTGGACCTTGAGGACCTCGGCGGACGGCACGGCCAGGCTCGATGCATCGCTTCCGCTCGGCACCGTCGCGGTGACTGAGACGAAGGCCCCCAAGGGTTACCTCCCTGAAGGGCGCACGCAGATCGTCCACATAACCTCTGAGGGGACCGCAGAGACCGTCCACACCTACCTCGCTCCCTCGGCCGAGGACCTGCCGATCCGCGGGGACGTCTCTTTCGTGAAGGCCGATGAGGACAGCCAGCGCCGCATGGCCAACGTCGCGTTCCGCATCACCTCCGCGACGACGGGAGAGTCCCACATCGCCGTCACCGACGAGAACGGCATCTTTGACAGCACGGTCTTCTCGGCAGATGAGAAGTCGAACGCGAACGATGCCGCTGTGGACGCCAGCGGGACCGTCGACGACGAGAAGCTCGCTCCCGATGCGGGAATCTGGTTCGGCGAGGCATCCGCGGACCGCAGCCGCGGGTCACTGCTCTACGACGTCTATGAGCTCGAGGAGCTCAGGTGTGCCGCAAACGAGGGGTACAGGCTCGTCTCCGCGAGCTTCACCGTTTCCCGCGAGGGACGCATAATCCATCTCGGGACCTTCGACGACAAAGAGGTCCGCATCGGCACGACGCTCTCCTACCGTGCAGGCGAGAAGGTCTGCCCCGCCGATTCACAGGTGGAGCTCATCGACGAGGTCGCCTTCGAGAACCTCGAGGCGGGACACGGCTATGTTCTGGAAGGCGAGCTCCACCTCATTGATGCAGACGGTACCGATGAAGGGGTCGTCTCGGACACAAGGGCAGAGTTCTCTCCTCGCCTTTCAAGCGGAACCCAGCAGGTCTCCTTCTCGGTCGACACGACGGGGCTCGGCGGAAAGAAGCTCGTCGCCTATGAGCGACTCCTCGACGGCGACGACGTCATTGCCGAGCATGCCGACCCGAACGACGTGGGGCAGACCGTGACCGTCCCCAGCATCGGCACGACCCTTGAGGGGAACGCCGGACACGAGGCGGATGCCACGGCGCAGACCGTGCGGCTCGTTGACACGGTCGAGTACCGTGGGCTCGAGCCCGGCGTCTCATATGAGGTCACAGGAGCCCTTCACATCAAAGACGAACAAGGAAACGACGCGGGGGCGCTCACGGATGCAGATGGTAACCCCGTAACGGCTCAGGCGACGTTCTGCGTCGAGGAAAGCGATGGGCTCGTCGAGGTCGTCTTCGAGTTCAGCGGCGTCGACGTTGCGGGAAGGGACCTCGTCGCGTTTGAGGCGGTAGGACGTGACGGCATCGATTACGCCGTTCACGCGGACATCGAGGACGAGGGGCAGACGGTCAGCTTCCCGCTCATTCGCACGACGGCGACGGGCGGTGAGTCCACCGACCACTTGATAGCCGCCCGCCCTGGCCAGATCGTCAACGATACCGTTGAGTACCGGAACCTCCTGCCGGGAGCGACCTACCGCCTCGAGGGTGAGATTCACGTGAGGTCATCTGCCGGAACGGACGAGGAGGCCATCGCGAGCTCGAACTTGGAGTTCACGCCTCAAGACCGTGCCGGGGACACTACGCTCGGTTTCGAAGTCGACGCCTCCGAGCTTGGCGGAAAGACGCTTGTGGTCTTCGAGCGGCTTTATCGCGAGGGCGAGCAGGTCGGCAGCCACGAGGACATCGAGGACGAGGGGCAAAGCGTCTACGTTCCCGCCATCGGAACGACGCTCGCCGGCGATAACGGCGCAAAGCAGATAGAGATCGATCCGGGCAACAAGACTCAGATAACCCTTGAGGACACGGTCGAGTACGTGAACCTCGTCCCAGGAAACGAGTACAAGCTCCGTGGCAAGCTCATCCGCAAGGGCACCGGAGAGGAGGTGGCCCACGCCGAGAAGACCTTCGTCCCGGACGCACCCAACGGATACGAGAAAGTATCGTTCGGCCTAGATGCATCCGACCTCGCAAACGACGCGACCGTCGCGTTCGAGGCACTCTCGTATGGAGACATGGACCTCGCGGAGCATGCGGACCTGGAGGACGAGGGACAGACGGTCTTCTTTGCACGGAAGCCGGAGACGCCCCAGACCCCGAAGGAAGACACGCCTAAGGGTGCGCTCCCGTCGACCGGGGAGGAGGCGATTCCCATGGCGGCCCTGGTGATCCTGGGAGGGATGCTCGCGTTCGTCGCTTGGGCCATCGTGCGCGGCGGCTCGATGGGCGCCGGCGAGGACTGGTAGCAAGAAGGGCGCCGCGGAACGATAATCCGCGGCGCCCTATAAGCTCGGCATTGGCTCGGAAGAGAGAAGCGAGGTCGAGTGATGCGGAAGACAGGCTAGCGAAGGTTGCCCATGCCCATATCGCGCATCATGTTCTGGAGGGCACGGCGGTTCTTCCTTCCGCCCTTGCCGGTCATGGACTGGGTCATGCCGCGCATCTTGCCCATCATCTTGTTCATCTCGCCCCACTGCTTGATGAGCTGGTTGACCTCCTGGACCGTGCGACCGGAACCGGCGGCGATGCGCTTGCGGCGCTGGCCGTTGATGATCTTTGGCTTGGCGCGCTCCTCCTTGGTCATGGAGTGGATGATGGCCTCGATGCGGACCATCTGGGAGTCGTCCACGTTCGCGCCGGGCTGCTGGGCCATGGCGCGCTCCATGCCCGGGATCATGCCCACGAGCTTCTGCAGGCCGCCCATCTTCCTGATCTGCTGCATCTGCGTGAGGAGGTCGTCCATGGTGAAGCCCTCGCGCAGCATGCGCTCGGCATCGGCGGCCTGCTGGTCGTCGGCGAGCTTCTGGGCCTCCTCGATGATGCCCACGACGTCGCCCATGCCCAGGATGCGCTTGGCCATGCGGTCGGGGTGGAAGACCTCGAGCGAGTCGGGCTTCTCCCCCATCGAGACGAACTTGATGGGCTTGCCCGTGACCTCGCGGACCGAGAGGGCGCCGCCGCCGCGGGCGTCGCCGTCGAGCTTGGACATGATGACGCCGTCGAAGTCGACGCGCTCGGCGAAGGTCTGGACGACGTTCACGATGTCCTGGCCGGTCATGGAGTCGACGACCATGAGGATCTGGTCGGGCTTCACGGCCTGCTTGATGGCGACGGCCTCCTGCATCATCTCCTCGTCGATCTGCAGGCGGCCGGCGGTGTCCACGATCACGATGTCGTTCAAGTGGTCCACGGCGTCGCGGATCGACTCTGAGGCGACCTTAACGGCGTCCTTGCCTTCCCCGCGGTAGACGCGCACTCCAATCTCGCCGCCGAGCGTCTCGAGCTGGTCGGCCGCGGCGGGGCGATGGGTGTCGCAGGCTGCGAGCAGGGGGCTGTGTCCCTGCGACTTGAGGAGGTAGGCGAGCTTGGCCGAGGCGGTCGTCTTGCCGGAGCCCTGCAGGCCTACCATCATGATCACGTTGGGTGTGCGGTTCTGGGCGAGGGTGAGCTTGGACTCGGTCGAGCCCAGGAGCTGCGTGAGCTCGTCCAGGACGATGCGGACGACGTTCTGGGTCGGGTTCAGCGACTCCAGGGTCTCCGCCGTCATGCACTTCTCTTTGCAGCGGGCGACGAAGCCCTTGACCACGCGGTAGTTGACGTCCGCCTCGAGGAGCGCCATGCGGATCTCGCGCATGGCGACGTTGATGTCGTCCTCGGTAAGGCGGCCCTTGCCGCGGAGCTTGTCGAAGGTGTCCTGAAGACGGTCGGACAGGGAGGAAAAGACTGCCATATGGTTTTACATCCCTTCGCCCACGAGCGCCCGGCAGAACTCGAGCGCGTCGAAGGATTGGAGGTCGTCGATGGACTCGCCCACCCCGATGCGGTAGATGGGGAGCTGGAGCTGGCTGGAGATGGCCAGGGCGATGCCGCCCTTGGCGGTGCCGTCGAGCTTGGTCACGATAAGGCCGTCGAGGTCGAGCGCCGCATTGAACTCCTTGGCCTGGTTGAGGCCGTTCTGACCCGTGGTCGCGTCCACGACGAGGACGACCGAGACGGGCATGGCGGAGCGCTTGCGCGTGACGTTGACCACCTTCGCCAGCTCGTTCATGAGGGCATCGGAGGTGTGGAGACGGCCGGCGGTGTCGATGAGCACGAGGTCGCTGCCGCGGGACTCCGCCTCCTCCATCACGTCGTAGCAGACGCTCGCGGGGTCGGCGCCGCGCTCACGCGTGACCACGTCGACGGAGGCGCGCTCGCCCCACACCTCGAGCTGCTCGATCGCGGCGGCGCGGAACGTGTCGGCCGCGCCAACGAGGACCTTCCTGCCCTCGGACTTGGCCCGGCCGGCGAGCTTGCCGACCGTGGTCGTCTTGCCCGCGCCGTTGATGCCCACGAAGAGCACGCAGGAGGGGCAATCCTCGAAGGGGTCGCGGTCCGCCGTCGCGAACTCGCTCGCGAGCCGCTCGGCGAGGGCTCCCTTGAGCTGGTCGGCGCGGGTGAGGTTCTTCTTTGCCGCGAGGTCGCGGAGGTCGTCGGTCACGCGCATCGCGACCTCGCCGCCCATGTCGCCCATGACGAGGCGGTCCTCCAGGTCCTCCCAGAAGTCCTCGTCGACCTCGCCGCCCATATAGAAGACCTCGTTGAGGGCCTCGCGGGACCTCTCGAGGCCGCGCTTCAGGCTGTCGAAGAAGCCCATTTACGCATCAACCACCTTTCCGGTTGCCTTGTCGAGACGTTGGGAGACGACGTGGCTCACGCCGTCCGCTTGCATGGAGACGCCGTAGAGTACGTCCGCCTGCTCCATCGTGCGCCTCTGGTGCGAGATCACGATGAGCTGAGTGGTCTCCTTGAGCGCCTCGATGGCGTCGAGGAGCTTGGAGAGGTTCGAGTCGTCCAGCGCGGCCTCGACCTCGTCGAAGACGTAGAACGGCACCGTGCGGACCTTGTAGACGGCGAAGAGCAGCGCGAGAGCCGTCAGGGACTTCTCGCCGCCGCTCATGAGCATCATCTTGGTCAGGCGCTTGCCGCGGGGCTGCGCGACGACCTCGATGCCGGTCTCGGAGAGGTTCTCGGGGTCCGTCATCTCGATGTGCGCCTTGCCGCCGGGGAACAGCAGCGAGAAGATCTCGGAGAAGTTCTCGTTCACCTTGTCGAAGACGAGGAGGAACTGGTTCTTCATCTTGCGGTCGATGGCGGCGTTGATCTTCTTGAGGGAGCTCCGCGCGCTCTCGAGGTCCTCGACCTGCTCGCCGATGTAGTCGGCGCGCTCCTTGAGGCGCAGGTACTCGTCCATCGCTACCTCGTTCACGGGGCCGATGCCCTCGATCTGCCGCTTGAGGGATGCCACCTCGCGCTCGGCGGCGTCGCGGTCGTCGGGCTCGGGCACGTGGAGCGCCTCGTCGAGCACAGCGCCCGTCGCGGTGATCGCGTCGATGGCGCCCTGGACCTGCACCTCAAGCCGGCCGAGATCGACCTTGACCTCGTTCACGGCGCCGCGCGAGCGCTCGAGCGCCTGGGAGGCCTCGTTCACGGCCTCCTTCGCGTCGCCGATGGTCTTCTTCAGGGAATCGGAGTCCGCCTCGGCGAGGGACGCGCGGTCCTTGAGGCGGGCCGCCCAGTCGAGCGCGCGCGACCTCACGGCATCGTAGCGGTCATGGAGCGGGTCCACGCGCAGGCGCACGACGTCGAGGGCCCGGGCGCTGTCCTCGGTAGCCTTGATGCGACGGTCGAGGTCCTCGACGCGGCGTGCGCAGTCGCGCTCACGGCTCGCGAGGCTCTTCACGCGCTCCGTCGCCATGGCGAGCTCCATGCGCGCCTCGGAGAGGGCATGGTTCGCCTTGCCCGACTCGCGGATGGCGTCCTCGTGGTCGGCCTGGACGCCCTTGAGCTCCTCGGCGAGCTCCTCGGCGAGCTCGTTGGCCGCCTTCGCCGCGGCGCGGTGCTCCTCGATGTGCTTGCGGGCGTCGGCGGCCTTCTCCTGGGCGGCCTCGCGGCGCTTCGCGACCTGGGCCTTCTCGGAGAGGGCGGCGGCGTGCTGGCTCTCGAGCCGCCCGCGCTCGGAGGCGGCGGAGGAGAGCTCGGCCTGCAGGCTCGCGACCTCGCCCTTGACCTGCGCATGGGCCTCGCGCGACTTCTGGATGCCCGTCTCATGGTCGCTCACCTGGGCGATCGCGTCCTCGAGGGCCTCGCCGAGCACCGGGACCTCCTCCGCGAGCGAGCGGATGCGCCTCTTGCGCTCAAGGGCGCCCGTCTCGGCGGACTTGGAGCCCCCCAGGTGCACGCGCCCGTCGGGCAGGACCGCGGCGCCGTCCCTGGAAACATAGGTGAAGCCGGGCGTAGACTCGTGCGCCCTCACGGCGTCGCCCGCCGCGTCGACCACGCGCACGTCGCCGAGAAGCGCCTCGAGCAGGCCCCGTGCCTCTTCCTTGACCTTGAGGTTCGCGATAAGCGGCTCGCCGGGGGCGTCGTCGTCGGAGAGTGCGGAGCCCTTCGTGGAAAGGCTCACGAGCGCGGCGCGGCCCTCGGTCCCCTCGAGCTTCCCGGCCCTCTCGGCGAGGTCCGCCGCGCAATCGGCGTCCTCGACGACGAGCGCCGCCAGGTCTTCGCCGAGAAGGCCCTCAACGAGACCCTCGAGGGACTCGTCCGTCTCGATAAGGTCGGCGAGGCGGCAGCGCACGGCGCCGTCGCCCGCCCCTTCGGCGAGCTTCGCGGCAAGCGGGCTCGCCTTCTCGACCTCGGCGTCCACGGAGCGGAGCGCGGAGAGCGTCGCCTCGGCCGAGGACAGGGCGCGGCGGGCCTCCTTCTCGGCGCGGCGGGCGACCTCGAGCTCGGAGGTGTGCTCGGAAATGCCGCGGGCAAGCTCGGCGAGCTTCTCGCGGGCCTCCTCGAGACGGCCCTTCAGGTCCTCCTCGCGCTCAGCGCGCTCGGCCATGGCCTCCTCGGAGTTCGCGATGGTCTCGGCGAGCTGCGCGAGGCGGTCGGCGAACATCTCGTCCTCGACCTCGGAGTTGCCTATCTGGTCCTCGAGCTTGGCGTAGGCGAGCGTCTCCTTGTCGGCGTCGGTGCGGGCGGAGCGCTCCTGGGCCGTGAGCTTGGAGATGCGCCCGTCGAGCTCCCGGCGCTTCTCGGAGCAGGCGCGCGACTTCTCCTGGAGCTCGTTCACGGAGGCCTTGAGCTTGCCCTCGCGCACGCGGACGTCGGAGAGCTCGCCGGAAAGGCGCTCGGCCTCGTCGCCCGCCTCGGTACGCTGCTTCTCCATGGTGGACAGCTGCATGCGCGCCTCCGAGAGGCGCGAGACCATGTTCTTGCCCTTCTCCTCCAGAAGGCGCATGTCGGAGTCCATGCGGCCCAGGATGTCCTGCATCCTGCGGCGCTGCTCGCCCAGGTCGCCCACGAAGAGGCCCTTCTGCTCGAGGAGCGACTGGAGCTTCTCGAGCTCCTTGGCCTTCTCGTCGTAGCGATACTGGGCGAGCTCGACGGCGGCCTCGGCCTCCTTGCCGCGGGCGGAGAGCCGGTTGTACTCGTCCTGGAGGCGGCGCAGGTCGTCCACGGCGAGCTGGACCGTGAGCTCCTGGAGCCTGTCGGAGAGGTCATGGGCGCGCTTGGCCTTGTCGACCTGGCGCTCGAGCGGCTTCAGCTGGCGCGAGATCTCGCGCGAGACGACCTTGGCGCGCGCGAGGTTCTCGTCCATCGACGCGAGCTTGCGCATGCTGCGCTCCTTGCGGCGGCGGTGCTTGGAGATGTCGGCCGCCTCCTCGATGAGCGCGCGACGCTCCTCGGGGCGACTCGAGAGGATGGAGTCGAGCTTGCCCTGCGAGATGATGGAGTGCGTGTCCTTGCCCAGGCCCGAGTCGTGCAGGATGTCCTGCACGTCCCTCAGGCGCGAGGGCGAGTTGTTTATGAGGTACTCCGATTCGCCGGAGCGGTACATCCTGCGCGTGATGGCGACCTCGGAGAAGTCGATGGGCAGGGTGTGGTCGGAGTTGTCGAGCACGAGCGTGACCTCGGCGAGCCCCACGGCCCCGCGCGCCGACGACCCCGAGAAGATCACGTCCTCCATGGCCTGCCCGCGCAGCATCTTCGCGCTCTGCTCGCCCAGGACCCACAGGATGGAGTCGGACACGTTCGACTTGCCCGAGCCGTTGGGGCCCACGACCACGGTCAGGCCGGGGTCGAAGACGAGCTGGGTCTTGTCGGCGAAGGACTTGAACCCCTTGAGTGTGAGCGACTTCAGATACACGTGCGCGGAGCCTTTCAGACGTGGGAAAGCGAGGCTAGTTGGTCATGCCCTCGCGCTCGAACTCGCCCTCCTGGGCGTAGCCGAGGTTCACGAGCGCGTCCGCGGCCGCGGCGCTCTCGGAGGATTTCTTGGACGAGCCGGAACCGCGCCCGAGGCGCCTGCCGTCGACCATCGCCACCGAGGTGAACGTGGGCGTGTGCGCCGGGCCCTCCTCGCCGACGAGCTTGTACTCGGGCGCGGAGTGCATGTCGCGCTGCGTGACCTCCTGCAGGCGCGACTTGGCGCTGATGGGCTTCTTGGCGAGGTCCTGGGACACATGGGGGCCGAGCGTGCGCTGGACGAACTCGTGCGTGGCCTCGTAGCCGGCGTCGAGGTAGAGCGCGCCCACGATGGACTCGTAGACGTTCTCGAGCGCGGAGTGCATGCCGCGGGCGCCCGTGCCCTTCTCGGAGTCGCCCATGACGATGAGCGGGCCGATCCCCAGGCCGTCGGCGATGTTCGAGAGCATCTTGCCCGAGACGAGCGCGATCTTGAGCTGGGAGAGCTCGCCCTCGTCCATGGACGGGTAGCGCTCGTAGATGTCGGTCGCGACGATGGCGCCCAGCACCGAGTCGCCCAAGAACTCCAGGCGCTCGTAGGAGCCCATGGTGCGGTTGCCCTCCACGGCCGAAGGGTGCGTCAAGGCGCGCTGGAGCAGCTCTTTGTCTTTGAACTCGTGGCCGCAGATCTCCTCTGCGGCGGCCACGCGGCGGTGCATCTTCAACTCAAACGCCTCCGCGGGCCTACTGGGCGTTCTCGATGGCGTCGACGACCTGGCCGACCGTCGCGATGTTCTCGACGGCCTCGTCGTCGAGGGTGAGGCCGAACTCGTCCTCCAAGGCGGTCACGAGCTCGAGCAGGTCGAAGGAGTCGGCACCGAGCTCCTTGAGGTTCGTGGACTCGTCCACCTGGGCGCCCTTGAGGTCGAGCGTCTCGTCGACGATGCCCGCCACTTTGGCGAGAATATCAGCACGGTTCATGGGTCCTCCTTATGGGGGCAAAGCCCCGGTTGCTTGAATGGGTGCGGATACGTTCAGATTCTACCCGTTAGGCCTGCGCGGCGCAGGCAGCGGCGATGCGCTCCACCAGGCCGCCCCTCGCGGCCGCGGCCGCGGCGAGCGTGCCCTGGCAGACGGCGCGCGAGGACGTGGAGCCGTGGCCCTTGAGGACGGGCGCCTTGAGGCCGAGAAGGATCGCCCCGCCGTACTCGTCGCCCGAGAGCTCGGCGGCCATGGACTTGAGAGCGTCCTTGAGGAGCAGCATGCCGAGCTTGTTCTTCACCGAGCCCTCCATGGCCGTCTTCATCCGGCCGAGCACGAACTTCGCCGTGCCCTCGATGGACTTGAGCGCGACGTTGCCCGAGAAACCGTCGGCCACGATCACGTCGAAGTCGCCGCCCAGAAGGTCGCCGCCCTCGGCGTTGCCCGCAAAGCCGCAGTCGCCCTCGGCGAGCGCCGCGTGGTAGGCGAGCGCGAGCTCGGAGCCCTTCGTCTCCTCGCTGCCGTTGCACAGAAGGCCCACGCGCGCGTCCTCGACGCCGAGGACGACCTGCGCATAGGCGCGCCCCATGTGGGCGAACTGCACCATGACCTCAGGCTTCACGTCGGCGTTGGCGCCCAGGTCGAGGAAGACCGTCTTGTGGCCGTCGCGCCCGGGAAGGGCGCTCGCGAGGGCCGGGCGCTTGATGCCCTTGATGCGCCCCACGCCAAAGGTCGCGGCCGTGAGGACCGCCCCCGTGGAGCCTGCCGAGAAGAGCCCCTCGGCCTCGCCCGCGCGCACGGCGGCACTGGCGCGCACGATGCTCGAGTCCTTCTTCTGGCGGATCGCCGTCGCGGGGTGCTCGGACATCGAGATGACCTCGGTGCAGGGCAGGGCGCGGGCGCGCTCATGGGAGGAGCAGTAGGGCTCGACGATCCCCGGGGCGCCCGCCACGAGCACCTCGAGGTCGTGATCGGCCTCGAGCGCCTGCGAGACGCCCTCGAGAAGGACCTGGGGGTCTTTGTCGGAGCCCATGATGTCTACGGCTATGGTGGTCAAGCGAGCCTCCTAGCTGGATATTGTTCAACTTGCTAAGTATAACCGCTGCGCGGTCGGGCCAAACAGCGCGCACAAAGAAAGGAGACCGACAGATGCCGGCCTCCTCAAGGGTGACGCTATGTCGCAGGAGCCTCATGGCTACTCGGTGACAACGACCTCGCGGTCCTTGTAGAAACCGCAGTTCGGGCACACGTGATGCGGGAGCTTAGGAGCGCCGCACTGCGGGCACACGGAACGAGGAGCAGCGGTGAGCTTGCTGTTCGCCGAACGACGGGAGTGGGTGGCGCCGCGGCCCTTCTTTTGCTTGGGTACTGCCATGATGAACCTCTCAGACTTTTACTTCCATCGCCACGGGACGCATCCGCGACCCCATGACGGCCTATCGCCAAAAATCATGCGTTGATAACTGTAGCACATTCCAACGCGTTTGGCACGATACAGAATATCTGCACGTCTCGGCGCATTGGGCGGCAAGACGTTGGCCCCGGCCGCTACTCAGGGTCGTCAAACTTGAGCTGCGCCAGGGCAGCGAAGGGGTTGTCGCCCGCGCGCATCTGCGCGATCTCGTCCTCGTGGCCGCAGTCGCCCTCGTTCAGGTTCGCGCCGCAGACGGGGCACAGGCCCTTGCAGTCGGGCTTGCAGAGGACCCGGAACGGGGTCTCCATCACCAGGGCGGTCTGCAGCGCCTCGGCGAGGTCGATGGTGTCGTCCTCGCGCACGAGCGCGTAGTCGAGGTCGTCGTCGGAGTCGTCCCCCTCGGGGTGCTCGGGCTCCTCGAAGAGGTAGTACTCGTCAACCTCGCCGGAGATGTCGAACTCGGCGTCCTCGAGGCAGCGGTCGCACGTCCCCTTGACGTGACAGTAGATCATGCCGGTCACGAGGATGCCCTCCCCCGCGTTCGTGAGCGCGAGGTCGTAGTCGATGCCCTCGGGGAGCTCGAACTCGTGCTCGCCCAGCGTATAGCCCTTCTCGTCGAGGTGGCCCTCGACGGGGAGCGTGTCCGCGGGGTTAGCGAGGCGCTCATCGAGCGAGAAGATAATGGGCTGCATCGTGGGCGCTCCTACCAAGGCACGTTGTTCGTGGTGTTGCGCGGGCCGGAGTTCTCGTCCAGGGTCTGGCGGACGCGCGTGACCGAGCCGGTAAGCGACTTGAGGTTCTCCTCGAGGTGGGCGAGGACGGTGTCTGCGTACTCCTCGGCGTTGTAGCGGGTGTCGCGCTCGTACTGGGACGCCTGGTCGCGGATGGCGTCGGCCTGCTGCTGCGCGAGGCGCACGACCTCCTGGTCGCCTGCGAGGATCATGGCCTGCTGCTGGGCGTCCGCGATGATGGAGCTCGCCTGCTGCTGGGCGCGCTCGAGCGTCTCCTGCTCCTCCTTGAGGATGCGGCGGGCGTCCGTGAACTCCTGCGGGAACACGCGGCGAATCTCGTCAAGGATCTCGTAGATGTCTTGGGCGTCCACGATCTTCTTCTGGCCGCCGCCGGTCAAGGGCGACTTGGCCTCGGTCACGATTTGCTCGAGCTCGTCGACGAGGCTCTCGATTTCCTCTCCCGGCTGCATCCAGGACTCCTTTCAAAGGACGCGGCGGGCGCAACGCTTGGGTGCCCGCGCGCATCACGCGCATTCCTAACTGATTTATGGTACCAGATAAAGAGCTTCTTTATGAATCCGTCACGTTCCCGCCAAACCTGAGCTTGAGGCGCTCGCTCACGTTGGGCGGCACGAGCATGTCGACGTCGGACCCCATCGAGGCGATCTCGCGCACGATCGAGGAGCTCACGTAGCCGTACTCGGGGCTCGACATGACGAAGACGCTCTCGAGGTCGGGCGCGAGGTGGCTGTTGAGGTCCGCCTGCTGCAGCTCGTACTCGAAGTCCGTCATGGCGCGCAGGCCCTTGACGACCCCGCCGGCCCCCTCCTCGTGGCAGAAGTTCACGAGGAGGCCGCGGAAGGGCTTGACCGCCACGTCGTCTATGCCCTCGATCGCGAGCGCCTCCCGGATCATCTGGACCCGGTCCTCGAGCGAGAACGCGGGGCCGCTCCCCCGCTTGTTCACGCTCGCCGCCACGGCGACGGTCACGCGCGGGAAGAGCCGCCTCGTGCGGAGAATGACGTCCATGTGGCCCAGGGTCACCGGGTCGAAGGTCCCCGGCACGACGACGTGCTCGATGGGGGCGAGGTTGGGCTTGGCTTGTACGGTCATGGTTCTGGATCCTTCTTTGCGGCGCACGTGGCGGGTCGCGATGCCCGGCGCGTGCGGGATTGCGTTAGTTCCGGGCAATCATGAGGTCGACGGCGGTGATGCCCTGGGTCTTGGATTTAACGAGCTCGAGGGCCTCGGAGGAAATGCCGGGCGCCTTGGCCGAGCGCTCGTAGACGACGATCGCGCCGCCGGCGAGCTGGCCGTGGGCGCGAAGGCCCTCCACGAGTGCGGCGACCTCGTCCGCGCCCAGGGCGTAGGGCGGGTCGAGGAACACGACGCCGAAAGGGCCGCCGGGCACGCGCCCCGACTGCGCGAGCGCCACGGAGTCCCCCGCGACGCAGCGCCACTCCCCCGCCTCGGCCTTGAGGCCCGCGGCGGTCCTGCGGATGCAGGCGAGCGCGGCGCGGTCCTGGTCGACGAAGGTCGCGGACGCGGCCCCCCTGCTCACGAGCTCGAAGCCCATGGCGCCGGAGCCGGCGAAGGCGTCGAGGACGCGGACACCGGACAAATCGAGCCCGGCCGCCGAGAGGATCATCGAGGCGAACCGCTCGCGGTTGCGGTCGGTGGTGGGGCGCGTCGTCTGCCGTCCCTTGGGTGCGCAGACCTCCAGGCCGCGCCACTTGCCGCCGACTATCCTCATGCTCTCTCCAACTCCTCGAAATAGATGCCGAACCTCTCGCGCGCCTCGACGGCGAGCAGGAGGTGTTCCGGGGCCGCGAGGGACGGGTCCTCATCGGCGATGCGCCGGGCGTCCTCGTGCGCCTGCTCCACGAGGTCGCGGTCGGACTCGAGGTCGCAGATGCGCAGGCTCGCCCCGCCCGACTGACGATACCCCAAGACCTCGCCCTCGTGGCGCAGCCTCAGGTCCAGCTCGGCGAGCGCGAGGCCGTCGGAGGTGGACTCCAGGGCGCCCAGGCGCTTGCGGGCGGGCGAGCCCTTCTTCGCGGCGCAGCAGAGGTAGACCGTGCCGGGGACGTCGCCTCGCCCCACGCGGCCGCGCAGCTGGTGGAGCGTCGCCAGGCCAAAGCGGTCGGCGTCGAGCACGACCATGGCCGTAGCGTTGGGCACGTCCACGCCGACCTCCACGACCGTCGTGGCCACGAGGACCTGGGTCTTCCCCGCGCGGAAGCGCTCCATCGCCGCGTCCTTCTCGTCGGGCCTCATCCGGCCGGTGAGAAGATCGCACGAGACGCCGGGGAGCACCTGGTCGCGCAGCAGCGCGAGGGTGGAGGCGGCCGAGCGCAGGTTGGACGACGGCGAGGTCACGGCATCGGGGACGTCCTCGAGGGCTGAGCCGTCGTCGGCGTCGTCCACGAGCGGGCAGATGACGTAGGCCTGGTGCCCCGCCGCCAGCGCGTCGCGGACGGCCCCCCACGCGAGGTCGAGGCTCTCGGGCGGGACGACCTTCGTCGCGATGCCGGCGCCCGCGCGGGGGCGGTGCGCGATCCGCGAGAGGTCGACGTCGCCGTAGAGCGACAGCGCGAGCGTGCGCGGGATCGGCGTCGCGCTCATGGCGAGGAGGTCGGCGCCGAGGCCCTTCTTGCGAAGCGCGGCGCGCTGCCCCACGCCGAAGCGGTGCTGCTCGTCTATGACGACGAGCGAGAGGTCGCGGAAGGCGACCGTGTCCGAGATGAGCGCCGTCGTGCCGAAGGCGACCGTCGCAGCGCCGGAGGCGAGGGCGGACTCGGCCTCCTCGCGCTCGGGGCCCCGGACGGAGCCCGTGACCAGGCGCCAAGAAATACCCGCCGCGTCGAGCAGGGGGCCGAGCTTGTCCGCGTACTGGCGGGCGAGCACCGAGGTAGGGGCCATCATGGCGGCCTGGGTGCCGGTGTCCGCGGCCGCTGCCAGCGCGAGCGCGGCGACGGCCGTCTTGCCCGTGCCCACGTCGCCGAGGAGCAGGCGGTTCATCACGCGGGGGGCGGCCATGTCGGCCAGGATCTCGTCGGCGGCGGCGCGTTGCTCGCCCGTGAGCGTGAACGGCAGGGCGCCGAGAAGCTCCTGCATATGCGGCCCCTCGACCTTGTGCTTACGCGGACGGAGCCCGTCGAGCTCGAGCTCGCGGCGCGTGAGCATCGCGAGCTGCAGCGAGAGCAGCTCGTCGTAGGCGAGGCGCCTGCGGGCGCGCTCCCCCGCCGCGAGGCTCGACGGGAAGTGGACCTCGCGCAGCGCCCGGCCGAGCGGCATGAGCCCGCGCGCGGCCACGAGACCGGCGGGGAGGAAGTCGCACACGTCGCCCATATCGGACAGCGCGGCGCTCACGATGCGGCGCATCCAGGCCACGCTCACGCCCTCGGAGACCCCGTGGACGGGAAGCACGCGCGCATAGGCCGCCGTGGCCGCCGGGGCGGTTCTGCCTGCGGCGTCGCTGCCCTCATGCGCAGGCGTCTCCGCGCGGGAGACGACCTCGTAGAAGGGCGCCTTCATCTGCTTGAAGCCGAAGTTGAACGTGACCTTGCCCGAGAGCGCGACCACGTCCCCCTTGTGCACCTGGTCGGCGATCCAAGGCTGCTTGAAGAACGTGGCCTCGACCACGCCCGTCTCGTCGAGGACCATGAGGTTCACGACCTGCATGCGGGGACGGGGCCGCTTGAGCACGACCTTGTCGACGCTGCCCACGACGGTCGCCTCACTCCCCACGTCCGCGAAGGCGATCTTCGTCACGCGGCTGAAGTCGAGGTAGCGGTGCGGCACATGCAGGAAGAGGTCCCGCACGCTCCCGATGCCCAGGCGGCGCAGGGCGTCGGCCCGGGCACCCTTGACGTAACGGAGCCTCTCTATGGAATCGGAGAGGGCACAGGTGCGCTGCGCCCTCTCCGATGCCACGGCTATGCTGGGACGGGACCCCACGCGTGTATGCCCGCTTTACTCGATGGAGAAGATAACGGGATAGAGCGGCTGCTCGCCGCGGTGGGAATCGATCTCGAGGTCCGGCTGGGCCTCCTCGATGGCGTCGAGAAGGTCCTGGAAGGACTCGTCGTCCATGTCGGAGCCGGCGAGGATGGTAAGCGAGTCGCCCTCCTCCTCGGCCTGCATCTTGTTGATCAGGTCGACGGTGACCTGTTTGACGTCGTTGCCCACGATCTCGATGGAGTCGTCCTCGATGCCCATGATGTCGCCGTCGTGGATCGGCTGGCCGTTGGCCGCGGAGGAGTCGCGCACGGCCGTGGTGACCTCGCCGCCGCGGACCTCGGAGATGGCCTCGGTCATGGCCTCGGCGTTCTCCTCGAGGGTGGCGTCGGGGTCGACGGCGAACATGGCGCTGAACGCCTGGAGCACGGTCTTGGTCGGGACGACGGCGACCTTGGCGGAGTCGCACGCGCTCGCGGCGGCCTCGGAGGCCATGCGGATGTTGCCGTTGTTCGGCAGGACGATCACGTTGTCGGCGTTGGCCTGCTCGATGGCGCCCAGGATGTCGGCCGTCGAGGGGTTCATGGTCTGCCCGCCCGAGACGACGACGTCGACGCCGAGCGACTTCAAGATGGACTCCTGGCCGGAACCGGCGGCCACGGCCACGAAGCCGAGGGCCTTGCGCGGGGCCTTCTCGGCCTTCTGGTCGGCAGCGATCTTTGCCGTGCGGTCGGCGGCCTCGAGGTCCATGTTGTGGATGAAGACCTCGAAGATCTGGCCGTAGCGGAGCATGTACTCGAGCACGCGGTTGGGCTCGTTGGAGTGCACGTGGACCTTGTAGTCGGGATAGGAGCCCACGACGAGCTCGCAGTCGCCCAGCGTTGCTAGGTAGCTCAGGGCCTCGTCGGGGTCGAAGGGCTTCTCGGCGTGGAAGAGGAACTCGTTGCAGTAGCGGTACTCGGAGCCCTCCCAGTCGTCGTTGAGCTCGATCTGGACCTTGGAGGAGACGTCGGCCTTCGCGCCGTCGGTCGCGACGGTGGGGTCGAACTCGGAGAGCTCGCCCGCCTTGCCCTCGACGGCGTTCACGAACGCCTCGAAGAACGTGGCGAAGCCGTACGCGCCGGAGTCCACGACGCCGTTCTCCTTGAGGACGGGAAGAAGGTCGGGCGTGCGGGCGACGGACTCGTAGGCCTCGACCACGAGGGCGTCGAGCATCTCGATCGTGGAGAGCTTGGACTTCTCGAGCTTGTCGGCACGGGCGGAGACGTCGCGCAGGACCGTGAGGATCGTGCCCTCGACCGGCTTGCGGACGGCCTTGAAGGCAACGGCCTTGCCGCGGCGGAACGCGCGGGCGACGTCGGCGGGCGTCGGGTCCTCCTGGCTCTTCGCCTCGACGAGGCCCTCGGCGATGCCGCGCAGGATCTGGGAGGTGATGACGCCGGAGTTGCCGCGGGCGCCCATGAGGGAGCCGTGGGTGATGGCCTTGGCGATGTCCTCCATCGTGGCGTCGGCGGGGAGGTCGTTGACCTCCTTGACGACGGTGCCCAGGGGGAGCGACATGTTCGTGCCGGTGTCGCCGTCGGGGACTGGGAAGACGTTCAGCTTGTTGATGTCCTCCGCCTTGTCGGCCACGACCTTGGCGGCGACGGGGAAGCAGGTGCGGATGATGTTGGAGATCATCTGGGGGAACCTCGGTTCATAGAAGCGGTCTGACTCGGGCCCGTGAGGGCGCTGGGCGCTCGCGCGCCCAGGGGCGCGGGGCCCGTAAAGGTTACTTCGCGACGCGAAGCCCCTCGATGTGGACCTTCACGTCCACGTCCTCGAGCTCGGCGATCTGCTTGAGCAGGAAGCGCACGGAGCTCGTGAGGTTGCTCACCACGGAGGACATGTTCACGCCCTGCTCCACGATCACATGGAGGTCGAGCTTGACCTTGCCGTCGCCGGCCGCGACGTCGATGCCCTTGCGCAGGCGGTACGAAGGAAGCAGGCGGACGACGCCGGTCTGGCCGTCGATCTCGGCCATGCCCACGACGCCGTAGCACTCGAGGGCGGCGTAGCCCGCAAGGTCGGCGATGACGTCGTTGGAAACCCTAAGCGTTCCCGGAATGGCACCAGTCATGAGGTCTCCTCTCGCGGAATGTTCCGTGATAGTCGTAAGAATCAGCTCATTATAGCGCGCGGGCGGCGCGCTTCATAAAAAAGGGAGGTCGACGAGCGACCTCCCTTGGAATTCAAAGATACCGGTGCGCCTTAGCTGCGGGCGATCTTGCCGGACTTGAGGCAACGGGTGCAGACGTTTGCCTTGCGCTTGTGGCCGTCGACGACGACGGTGACGCGCTGGATGTTCGGCTTGAACGTACGGTTAACGACGCGGTGGGAGTGGCTGATCGTGTGACCAGCGACGGGGTGCTTACCGCAGAACTCACAGACCTTCGACATGACTAGTACCTCCTCGGGGGCGCGGCGCACAGCTGCGCCCGCAATTCACAAAGCCGTATGAATATAGCACAGGGAGCAAGCCCTGCAAAGCGAGAAACACAGTTAGTTGTGCGGTTTTTGTCACGGCCATCGGAGCAGAAAAGTCGTGGTCTGGTGCGTTGGGTGTGTTTCCGGGACGCGATTGTACTCCGCGCGCGGCGGGAGCGGGGCGCGTTCGGGCGGCTTTAGCGTTTCTCCACAGGTCAGGGGCTTGGCGGCGGGCTGCCCGGCCGGAGCTGCTCGGCGCAGACCGCACGGCCGGGGATTTCCCGGCACAAGGGCCGCACGGCCGGGGGCTTGGCGGCGGGGCTTCTCGACGAGGGCCGCTGCGGGGGGGCAGGCCTACTGAAGGAGGAACGCGGCGACGGCGCCGGAGCGGCACGCGACGCCGGCCCCAGGCGACCTCACCACGTTCGAGATCCCGAGGTCGCCCAAGAGCTCCATGGGCTTGTCCTCGAGCGGCCACTGCATGCCGGACTCGTCGATACGCGTGCCCGGGGCGAGCGCCACGGCCGAGAAGGTCTTCCCCACGGCGCCCTCGCCCAGCTCCCAGCGGGCCTCGGCCTCGGGCTTCAGGACCCTGAGCTCGAAGGAGTCCTCCACCATGTGGGCGCTCGCCGCGGCCGCCGAGGCGAGAAGCCCGACGACGGCCAGCGAGTGGTCGGGGCGGCCGCCCGAGGCGCACGTGACCGTGAGCGCGAGCGGGGCGCCGCGGCGGGCGGCCTCGTGCTCGGCGCACTCCAGGGCGAGCGCGAGGTCGGTCGCGTACTTCTCGGCGGGGAAGCGAATATCGGTCGATGCATGGGCGCGGGCCCACGTGGCCGCCTCGGCGCTCGCCGAGTCGCAGTCCCCCACGAAGACGTCGGGCGCGACGCCCGCAGCGAGAAGGGCCTCGGCCCCGCGGTCCACGGCGATGACGTAGTCGGCCTCGGCGGCGCGGCGCGCGACGAGCCCGGGCGAGCTCGGCTCGGGCGAGCCGTCCACGACGAGGGCACGCAGGGCCGGGCGGTCGCCGGTCTTCTTGGCCCCCGTCGTGGCCGCCGCGCGCTCGTAGTCTTTTATCAGCGCGAGCGAGAGCTCGGCGAAGCCGTGGGCGTAGATGTCGCAGTAGGGGCGCACGTCCTCCTCGCGGCGGCCGTCGTGGTCGTTCATGAGGCCCACGACGGGGAAGCCGGCCTTGTGGGAGGTCTGCACGCCAAAGGGCGCGTCCTCAAAGACCCAGGTAGACGCCTTGGGCGTGCCCAGGCGGCGCAGCGCCTCCTCGTAAACGTCGGGGAACTCCTTGTCGCGGCCGCCCACGTCCTCGGTCGAGACGACGTCGGCGAAGTAGCCCTCCAGGCCGTGCGCCTTGAGCGCCCAGCGGACCTCGCGCACGGGCGTCGACGTGGCGATGACCATGGGCACGCCGGCCGCCGCGAGCTCGCGCAGGAACGCCTCGGCTCCGGGCATGGGCCCGACCTTGAGGTACTCCTCGCGCACGTGGGCGCAGAGCTCCTCGTAGAGCGCGTCGGCTGAGTCCGCGAAGCCGCACTCCTCGTGCGCGATACGGCAGCAATCCCTGAGTGACAGCGACTCCACGCGCTCGAAGAAGCCCGGCGCGGGCTCCTGCCCGCGGGAGCGGAAGACCCACGACGTGCAGTCCGCCCACATCCCCATCGAGTCCAGAAGCGTCCCGTCGCAGTCGAAGATGGCGCCGTCGATCCTCATGCGTGTCCCCCAACTCCCCGCGCCCCGCGCGGCTGTATGTCTTGCCTGCGTCTTATTATGCCCGGGCGGCTTGGGGCGGCGGTTTTCGGGTACAGTAACCTCTGCAAAAAACTGATGAGCGTCACCGGAGGAAACACAATGGCACGTTACGACTACCGCTGCACTTCTTGCGACACCGTCTTTGAGGTCGAGCACCCCATGGGCGAGAAGCCCGAGGTCAAGTGCCCCAACTGCGGAGGCGAGGCGGAGCAGGTCTTTGGCGCGAGCGGCATCGTCTTCAAGGGGTCGGGCTTCTACAACACCGACCAGCGCGGCGGGAGCAGCTGCACCGAGGCCACAAGCGGCGGGTGCTGCGAGGGCTGCCCGAACGCGTAGGCCGTGCAGCGGGAACCGCATATACCCCTTTGCAAAATGGGACGTAATCCGGCTGGATTACGTCCCATTTTGCGGATTATCTGGCGAAATGCCGCGATCGCAGCCGATTCGCGACGGGCGGGCATGGTCGATTCCGGGGCAAACGCCTAGCGAGGCCCCGTTAATGGAGCTGGAGGGACGAAAGGACCGTCGAGCAGCCGTCCCACGAGGTGTCGTCGTCCTTCTCGCCGGCGCTCACCAGGCAGAACGTCTGGCCGTTGGAGAGCGTGTCGTGCTTGATGGCCTTGGGGTAGCCGCCATAGTCGATCGCGTCGCACAGGATGGAGAACATGGCCTGGCCGCCCTTATAGACGCGGTAGCGGCGGAAAGGGTGGTTCGCGTGCCACTTGTCGTCGGGGTAGTCGTAGCGCACGCTCCAGTTCACGCCCCAGCCGGCAGGCACGGTAAAGCTAAAGTCGTCGCAGGTATATGAGCTGTCCGAGGAATACGATCCCTTCGTGAGCTCGGATGCGCGCTTGGTGCGCAACTCGTCGTTGCGCTTGTTCGTCGCCGCCTGGACAAGCTGCTGGGCGGCCGAGGAGGAGCTGCATCCGCCCTTCTCGGCATAGCTTTGCGCCTGCGAGAGGGCGTCGTCGGTCACGCTCGTCGCGTCGATCGGCTCGCCCAGGTTCGCGATCACGGTGTCGCTCACGTCCACGGCCTCGCCGTCGCCGAGCTTGTCGCCCAGGGTCACGGTCGCCTGGCCGGACTTGGGCGACCAGAGCTGGCCGCTCGCGCCCAGGGGCGAGGCAGGAAAGCTCAGGTCGTATTTGCCCTGCTTGAGGACGATGCCGTCGCCGTAGGAGTCCACATAGGCGGTCGTGTCGATCGAGTTGCCGTCGAGGTCCTCGCCCTTCACGGCGACGGGCAGCTTGGAGGCGCCGGCGTCGGTGTCCCAAGACGCGGCCTTGATGCCTATCTTCACCGTGTGGTCGGAATGGGCCGCGTCATCGGCCGCCTGGACCGCCGCCTGCTGGGACGCCTGCTCCTCGGCTGCGCGCTGCTGCGGAGCTATGACCCCGAGGTAGAGCGCCGCTCCGCCGCCTGCCACGAGCGCGAGGGCGAGCCCCGCGGCCACCACGATGCGGGCACGCGAGTTCTGCGGCTCCTGCGGCGGGCGGTTGGGGTGCCTGTCCTGCGAGGGATCTATGGGAGTGGGCGGGACGATGGCCGGGCGGACGACGGTCCGACCAGCGGCAGTCTCGACCGGGCGGGTTGCCCCCGGCGCTCTCTCCGCGCCAAGAGGACCGGTCGCGACGTCTTCGACGCGAGCTCCGCATTCCGTGCAGAAGGTCGCGCCGTCCTCGAGCTTTGCCCCGCAATTGTTGCAGTACATGCTGCCTCCTCGCTTCGTTTCTTGACGCTAGCTTAAGAGGCGCTGCCCCGCATTTGTTGCGCAACATTCGAGAGCCCCTGCAAAATGCCCCTCTGCAAAATGAGACATTTCTCGGCTGGATTATGTCTCATTTTGCAAGAGGAGCGGAGAGGAGCGGGAGATGCGTCACTTGAACGCAAGCGTCGAGAGGATTGTTGAGCAGCCGTCGGTCGAGGAGTCGCCCTTATCGGCATCGTCCAAGCCGTTCGTCATGCTGAACGTGCGGCCATCAGAGAGCTTCTTCTCCAAAATCGTGCTCGCGTAGCCGCCGTTGTCGATCGTGCTCGCTGTGAAGACGCAAGGGCGCATTATCCCGTGATAAACCCACCAGACGTCATCGGGATGGTGCATGTCTTCTTGCCGCCTCAGGCTATAGTGCTTCACATTCCAGTCGCTCCCCCAGCTCGCAGGCACGTTGAACGAGAAGTATTCGTTGCTGTAGCTCTGCCCCACGGCATTGGCCTGCACGGCGCCGGTCTTGCTTTCCTCCTCCACGTGGCGGGCGGCGCTCCGCGCGCGCATGGCGACGAGCGCGAGGTTGCCGGCTGCGGAGGCGCTGTCGCAGCCGCCCTTCTCGGCATAGGAACGGGCCTCGGAGATCTGCTCGTCGGTCACCTTGGAGGGCGCGATGGGCGAGCCCAGGCCAAAGACCTCGTCGTCCCCGAGGTCGATGGGGTCCCCGTTGCAGGGAGAGAACGAGAAGCTCGCCGTTGTGCAGGGGACCTTCCAGACGGAGCCGTCGCCCCCGAACGGGGAGGCGGCCACCTGGGCCTTGTACTCCCCCGCCTTGAGCGAGAGGCCGTCGCCGTTGGAGTCGACGTAGGCAACGAGGTCGACCGCGTTGCCGTCGAGGTCGGTACCTTGGATGGAAACGGGCAGCTTGGAGGCGCCGTTTGAGGTATCCCAGCCGTCGCCGCTCACCACAAGGCGCACAGGGCTCTCCGCGTGGTCGGCATCGTAGGCGGCCTGTTCCGCGGCCGCGCGCTGGGCCGGTTCGTAGACGCCGAAATAATACCCGCACGCGCCGCCGACAAGAAGGACCGTGCAGATTCCGGCCGCAATCGCCACGTACCTGGCACGTTGCTTCCGAGGACGCGGCTCTTTGGACGGGGCGGCGACCGTCGCGTCGACGGGAGCGCCGCACTCCGCGCAGAAAACCGCGCCCTCAGAGACACTCGCCCCGCAGTTGTTGCAGTACATGACGCCTCCTCGCCTTGTTTCTTGAGGCCAGCTTAAAAGGGTTGGCGGCTCGTTTGTTGCGAAGGGCGGAACAGGGGACAGTCCCCTGTTCCGCCCTGACGCGAAGCGATTACTGGTCGCGGCGCTTCTTGGAGCCGAGGGTCACGCCGGCAGCGACGAGGGTGAGGCCACCGATGAGGAACACCTCGCCAGCGAGGGACGCGTCGCCCGTGGCGGGCATCGCCTGGGCCATGTGCTTGGCCTCGGGCTTCTTCGCGGCGTCGTCGCCCGCGGTCTTCACCACGTCCTGATCGCCGCTGTCCTTCTTGGCCTCGGCCTTGGGGTGGTACTTGTCGTACTCGGCCTGGGCGGCGTCGAGGTTCTTCTTGGCCGTACCGAGGGTCGCGAGCGCCTTCGCGTAGGCGTCGTTGGCCTCAGAGAGCTTCGTGTCGGCCTCGTCGCGGGCGGACTTGAGGCCGGCCTCGGCGTCGGCAGCCTTCTTGTAGCGGGCATAGGCGGCGTCGAGCTTGTCGAAGGAGTTCGAGGTCGTCCAACCGTCGGAGAGCACCGTCTTGCCGGCGGCAAGAGACGCCTCGTGGTCGACGTGCTCGAAGTCGGCCTGCAGGACCTTGTCCTTGGCAAGCTCGTCCTTCGCGTCGGCGATCTGCTGCTCGCAGTCGGCGACGGCCTTCTTGGCGGCGTCGAGCTTGGCCTGGGCGTCGTCGAAGGCCTTCTGGGCCTCGTCGCGCTTGGCCCCGGCGGCCTTGGCGGCGTCGATCACGTCGTTGTACTGCTTGAGCGCGGCGTTCGCGGAGTCTAAGGCGCTCTGGGCAGCGCTGGAACCGGTTTCGGCTGCCGAGACGTCCGCCTGCTTCTGAGTCACCGCTGCCTTCGCGTCGGCGAGCTTGGACTCGGCCCCGCCGTAAGAAGCGCGGGCCGTTCCGAGCCCCTGGGCAGCCTCGTCGTCGGCCTTCTTGGCCGCGTCGTAAGCGCCCTGCTCGGCGTCAAAGGCCGTCTTGGCGGCATCGCGCTTCTGGGTGAGGTCTGAGACGGTCGCGGTGCCGTTCGCGTACGCCTCGTCGGCCGCGGACTTGCGGACCTCCGCCGCCTTGAGCACGCCGGCAGCCTGGTCCTTCTTTGCGGCGGCGTCTTGCGCCTTCGCCTGGGCATCGGCCAGGGCGGCCTTCGCGTTGTCGAGGTCGTTGCTGGCCACGAGGGAGGCGGAGCTCGCACGGTCAAGGTTGTCCTTGGCGGTCTTGACGTCGATGCCGTTCAGCTTGGTCAGCGCGGCGTCGAACGCGTTCTTGGCCGAGGCGGTAGCGGACTGGGCCTGCTCGTAGTCGTCCTTCGCGACGGCCGCGGCGTTGGACGCAGAGTCCATGGCGCCCTTCGCGGCGTCACGCGTCGCCTTCGCTGCATCGAGCTCGGAGTGTTTCTCGCTGGAAGTCTCCTGAGCCGCGGCGAGCTGTGCCTGGAGCTGCTTGAGTTGGTCCTTCTGGGCCTGCGTGCCGCCGGCGTTGTACGCGGAATCGACGTAGTCGTTGAGGAGCTTCTTGAACTCCGCGACGGTGAAATCGGCTTGGGTATCGTTGTCGCTATAGTCGAAGGCAGTGGCCGAGGAGTCGGTTCCCTTGCCGCTGCCGGTACCGACGCCGAACGCCGCGGCGTCCCGATCGATGATGTTCAGATAGTGCCCGCACTGCTTGTAGACGGAGTAGTAGTTCTGATAGATGTACCATGCGTCATAGCGATGGGAATCCAAGTCGCTGCCGTACTGCTTCACATAGTCGTCGAAAAGATTCTTCTCCTGTGTGTAAAGACCTGTGTACGGCCATCCGAGCGTGTCGACCGTCTCTCCGCCCGTGTAGGCACCGCCGCCAGTCGCGAGGTTCTCGCCGTTGTCCCAATATGCGTTCGAATGGTTGAAGATGTTCGATGAGTAAGAGGCATTAAGCTCGGCCGCGGCGGTCATGCGGAGGCTGATGCCCAGAGCCGGCAAGCCATTGGCCACTCGGATGTTGTTGTGGGTGTCGAGGTACGTCAGCGCGTTCTTCATCTGCTCAAGCGAGAGCGGGTTCGTGTCGCGGGCCATGTCGTCGATGTCGACATAGTCGTTGTACCAATCGGTCTTAGACGAATCGGTGAGCATCGCGACAGCGTCGGAAGCGTTCTGGCGCTGACTCGCGGTGAAGGCGTCGCTCGAGCTGATGTACCGCATGAAGCCGACGACGCCTTGGTTGATGACGTCCTGGTCGACGGTCATCTGGGACTTGAGCTCATCGATCTGCTTCTGCAGGTCCGTCACCTTCGCATTCGCCGCGTCATAGGCATCCTGCGCCGAAGACACGGCGCCGACGGCCGCATCATACTCGGCCTTCTTATGATTCGCGGCATCGGTCAGGCGGTTGTACTCGTCGAGCTTTTCGCTCTCGGCCTGCTGTGCCTGCTCGTAGGCGGCCTTCGCAGAGCCATACGCGTCCTGGGCCTGGTCGTACTCCCCCTTCACGCTGTCGTAGCTTGCCTGCGCGGAATCCAGGGCGCTCTTGGCCGCATCGGCCTTGGCCTGGGCATCCGTGACCTCGCTCTCGGCAGCCGCCGCCTCGCCGTTCGCGGCCTCGCTGTTCGCAGCGGCCGTCTCGTAGGCGGACTGCGCGGACTCGTAGGCGCTCTGCGCGGCGTCCTTTTCCTTCGTGAGGGCGTCCAGGTCGATGCCCTCGCCGGACGCGGCGGCATCGAGCGCGGCCTGGGCCTTGTCGTAGGCGGCCTTGGCCTCGTCGCGCTTCTGGCCGGCGGCGGTCAGGGCATCGGCGGTCTGGGACTTCTTGGCCTCCGCGGCGCTCACCTGGTCCTTCGCGGCCGAGACGGCATCCTCGGCGTCGCTCACGGCGGACTGGGCCTCATCGAGCGCGGCCTTGGCGGACGCGACCTTGGCGTTCGCGTCGTCGAGGGCCTTCTGCGCGGCGTCGACGTTCGCCTTCGCCTGCTCGTAACCTTTCATGTCCATGGCGTCGAGCGCGGCCTGGGCATCGTCGAGCGCCTTCTGCGCCTCGCCCCTCTTTGCCTGGGCGGAGTCGAGGTCGGCCTGGCGCGCGTCCTGGTCCTTCTTGGCCTGGTCGAGCTTGGTGTTGAGGTCGTCGAGCTGCTTCGTCTGGTCGGCGACCTTCTGGACGGCGTCGGCGAGCTCGCGGGTCTTCTCGTCGAGCGCCGCCTGGGCCGCATCGCTCTGCTCCGCCGCGTTGTCCTCGACGGCCTGCGTCGCCTGGTCCTTCTGCGCCTGGGCCGACTTCTGCGCCTGCTGCGCGGAATCGGCCTGCTTCTGGGCCGCGTCATAGGCCGCCTTGGCCTCCTCGAGCGCCTTCGCGGACTCGGACGCGAGCTCGGCCGCCGACTTCGCGACGACCTCGGTGCCGGCCTGCGCGGCCGCGAGCGTGCCCTGGGCGAACTGGACCTGCGAGCCCTCCTGCTCGGCCATGGCCTGGGTCGTCGCGTAGGCGGAGAGCGGCGACAGCAGCGGCTGGACCGCGAGGCCGGCCATGAGGGCCGTGGTCGCCACGCGGCCCGCGACGGCCTTGGCGCTCGTGTTTGCGTGCCGCTCGGGGGCGGCGAAATGCTGGGGCTTCTTTGTATGCATCGTTGAACCCATCCTCTCGCATACGCGCTACTTCAAACGAAGTCTTTCCACGACTCGCATGGTAGGTTCGCGCCTTCTGCCAATGTTGTGCAACTTTTCGGCGAGTTTTAAGGGTAGGGTTTCTCAATGCCCTGACCTGCGGCGCGAGCATTTTGCGAACAAAGGCGAGGCAAATCGTCACGTTACGTTGCGCAACGGCGCCTGAAAGCCACGGGGCCGACGCGCGGGGAGGAACAGCATGGATACGCCCACGAGCCTCATGTACTCGGACCTGCGCGGGTTCTCGGGCCTGACGTCCCGCGCGCTCGCCGAGCTCATCGTGAGCCCGCATGCGCGGATCGGGGGCAAGCCGGTCGTCCCGCGCCTCGGCGAGAAGACCTTCCTCTCGCGGCACGTGGTCCATGCCGTGCGCGACGAGCTCCCCGCCCACGGCGACCTCCCGCTCGCGGCCCAGCTAATCTGCACCCGCATGGTAAAGAAGCACGGCGAGGGCTCGATCGCCCTGGTCGCGCAGAGGTATCGCGGCGAGGCCGCCCGGGCGATGGGGCTCGCGCTCGCCGGCGTCGGGGCCGACCCGAACGTTTACGCGAACGCGATCGCGCGGATCCAGCAGACGAGGGGGCTCGGGACGGACGACCGGGCTTCTTTGCTCGTATTGCTCTTTATCTCCGCGGGGGCGACCTGGGACGCGGGGGAGGCCGCGCGCATCACCCTGGGATTCATGGAGAACACCCTCGGCACGGCCGACACGACGCCTGCGCCCCAGGTCGTGGAGCCGAGGCACGGGGCCGACGCGCGCAGGGAGGCCGACGGCCTCGCGCTCCTGCGCATCGAAGGAGGCTGCGCCAAGCCGCCCCTGCACGTGCTCTCGCGCGAGGAGGCGGGCACGGTGATCGGCTTCATGCCCGGGCCGGACGATGCCTGCGCGATAACCGACGTGGGGTGCGACGTCTCGCGCCGGCACGCGAGGATCAGGCTCGTCGACGGGCGCTGGCTCCTCGAGGACCTGGGCAGCACCAACGGGACGAGGCTTCTTCCCGGCACCGCGCCCGGCGGGGCACGCGGGCGCTCGGCGGTTCCGATCGAGCCGGGACGACTCGTGGAGATAACGAACGCGGACCAGGTCGTCCTAGGCGCGAGCACTCGTTTCCTCGTGATCCGCGTCGTGGAGTAGCGGGTTGCGGTAGGCATCGGTAGCAGCCCGCCCACGCCATTTATTGAGCGCATGTCCAAGGAAGTTAGCCGTGGCCATCCAAGGCTGAACGCTTTTACTTTGCTACGAGATTTCGATCATTCATGCGACAGCGGGCGGTTTTCGTCGGTGCCTGTCCAAAAATCGGGGTTGTAGGCGATTTTTGGGAAGTAGGCCGAGTATAAGGAGCTTTGAGGCCCGAAAAAGACCAGGTCAGAAGCTTGGCTCTTATTTGGCTACTTCCTTGGTCGCGGGAAAATCGCCTACAAGTCCAATTTCCTGGCGGGACGTCCCCGCAACTTGGACTAAAGGCTCATTCGTGGCCGTCATTGGCGGCAATGCCCACCCAACAAGTACCGTACTTATGAGTAACGTACTCATAAGTACGATTTATCCACCGGATTGAGCTGAAAGTAGCGGCTGAGATTCGAAAGGCGTAGCGCAGTCGCAAGCCTTGTAATATCTACAGGCACCGAAACGGCCCGTTTGCTCACCTCTTGACCAGAAGGGCAGGCCTAGCGCCAAAGTATTTGTTGACCACGAAGCTGCCGTAGCAGGAAATATCTCCGAGCGGATTGACGACGGCCACATTATCCGCGTCAGAGCTTGGCATGCGATGCCACCAGCCCCACGCGCCGCCGGCATCGGACACATAGCCCGCCTTCTCGACGACCGCCTGGGTCGGAAAACAGATTCGATCGTCGTCGGACTGGAAATATTCCCTGGCTTCATTGAGCGAAAGAATCGTGGGTGCGCCGTCTATGGCTTTCCGTTCCTCCGTCGAGAAAGCCGTAGAGGAGAAGTCGCCTTCGAGCCAGGCCTTGAGGTCAGAGGAGTCCCAGTCGATGCCCACGCCACGGCTCTCGTTGAGCACCCGATCATCGAGGACCTTCTCGCTCACGACGTAAGCATGGTCACCGTCGACCGCAAGGACTCGCCACTCAATAGGCTCCTTGCCGTCCGAGTCGTCCCCGTCCTGCTCAAAGGAACCGAACTGCACGATATCCCCCACTTTGGCATCCTTGAAGGGACTCTTATGCAGCGCGGGCATCACGAAGAAACCCGCCAACAAGACCACTGCGACAACAGCAAGAGCTGAGCCAATGATGAGATGCCGCCTCTTCGAGAGGGGCGTTATGCGGAGCTTAACCGAACCGGCCGACGCGAAACGAGCCCACGACGCTGCGGGAAGCGAGGCGCCGCAGTTGGCGCAGAAATTCGCGCCATCGTTGTTCTTGGCTCCGCACTTAGGACAGAACACGGCTGCTCCTCCTTCGCATCTCACGCCCTAGCCCCCTGCAAAATGAGACATAACCAGGCCGGAAAATGTCTCATTTTGCAGGGGGCACGGGGTTGTACGGGATTACAGATTCACCCATAAAGCGGGACGGACGGAAACGTCGGAAGAGTCGACGAGGCCGCAGGAGTACACAGTACCGTCAGCGTAGACAGAGGCCGCGTAGTCCGAGGCGAAACCCGGCGAACGAAGCCACCAGTAACACGCGCCGTTTTCGTCCAACGTCCAAGCACCGTCGTTCAGGGCCTGCTGGGTGGGGTAGCAGATGCGGTCGTCGTCGGACTGGAAGTACTGGCCGGCCTCGTCGACCGAGAGCAGGGTAGGCGCGCCATCGATGACCTTCTTGTCACCGTCCGAGAAGGCCTCGCTCGCGAAGTCACCCGTAAGCCATGCCTTGAGATCGGAGGAGTCCCAGTCGTTGCCCTTATCGGAGTCGGAGTTGAACGCATGGGCATCGAGGGCCTTCTCGCTCACGACGTAGGCGCGCTTGCCGTCCACGGCGAGGACGCGCCAGTCGATTGCCTCCTTGCCGTTCGACTCGTCGCCGTCCTGCTCGTAGGAGCCGAACTGCACGATGTCGCCGACCTTCGCATCCTTGAAGGGGCTCTTGTCCATGGCGGGGACAACGACGAAGACGGCGAGAAGCGCGACCGCGACGACGGCGACGATCGCGCCGACGATGAAGGGCGCCTTCTTCCTTTTAGGCTTTATGGCCGTCGCTGCCGGAGCAGCGGCCGAGCCCCCCGCAACGGGAGCAGCGGGTGCGGCAGCAAGAGGCGCGCCGCAGCCACGGCAGAACTTGGCGCCGTCGACGTTCTTGGTGCCGCACTTTGGACAGAACATAGGGTCTCCTTTCCTAGGTCTTCTTTCTTGCAATCTAAGGGTAGGTCGCTGTAGCGCTAAGATGTTGCGCAACAATTCCCACGCGTAAAAGCCGCCCCCAATCACGCTCTCACCTGCGTCTCCCTTGCAAAATGGGACATAATCCAGCCGTAAAATGTCCCATTTTGCAGGGGTTGTTTTTTTGATGAGGGGTAGCGGCCGGCGAGGGAGCTAACAGCAAGACCGCTACTCGCTCTTTCGGTTTAGCACGAGGGCCGCAACCGCAGCAGCGACGGCAAAACCGCAGGCCACGAGCGGGAACGATGTAGCCTCGCCGATGCTCTCCATCTGCGGGCAGACCATATACACGGCCACCAAGCCGGAGATGCCCAAGAAGATCGAGCCGGCTTCAAGAACCCTGAACTCCCCGCTAGAAAGAAGCATCCACGCCCCCGCAAGAGTCCCGAGCAGGCCGATGACCCACACCAGCGACGCCATCGTGGCCGCACCGGACGGGCTGGAGTCGGTGGCGTTGGGGTTCGCGACCGAGACAATGTGGCCCCTGCCCTGAGAGTCGAGGTAATCGGCGACTTTGCTCTTCAGGTTCCTTGTGAGCGCGACGTAATTCGTGGTGACGTCCGCCGCGGCGCCTAGGTTCCACATACGGTACTCGTCGTCGTACTGGAAACCGCTCAGGTCGATGTTCAGCTTATCCAAGAGATACTGAGCGTTCTCGTCCGAGTAGCCAGTAGCGGAAAGCACGTTGATGTCGGTCTTCATCACGGGGAAAAACGAGAGGACGATCGCCAGCACCGACAGGACCACGGGAATAAGGCGCGTCGGCGTCAGCTTGACGCTCGAAGGATCAAACGAAATGTTCGGCACCTTGAAGTGGACCCCAGACCCCACGCCAGCGATGGGAGCACCAGCAACCTGGTCAGGCTTCGGCGACTGAGGTGCTTGGACGAGCTTCTTGCCGCAGGACGAGCAAAAAGTAGCGCCATCGGCGATTTTGCTTCCACATGAAGGACAGAACATGATGCGCTCCTTTGATCGCAAATCGGGCTCCATGACCTCATCTTGGACCGAAAAGCCTCCAACTTGTTGCGCAACATCTCAATCAAAGGCCGTTGGCTCTTTGCTGAAATAGCTTGAACAACAGTATCCCTCTATGTAAAAATATAAATACCAAGAGGGGTGAAGCCCCTGGAGGTGTCAGATTGGCGAGGTACGTACCTCGCCTTTTTTCATATCAATGGGGACCATATGGCCAACCGCTTAAACTTACATGTCGACGAATCGGGAAATCAGACTCTCTCAGAGGGCCGTTACCTCATCGCAGTTGTGCTGCATGACCATTCCCAAAGCGTTGAGGAGGCAATTGAACACTATGAGGTGCGTTTAGCGGAGGCCGGGCTTCCAGACGTGCCTTTTCACGGGAAAGATCTCTTGCATGGTAACGAAGCATACGCCACGGTATCGCTCGGCGACAGAAAACGTCTTCTCACCCAGTTTGCGCGCCTGGTGCGCGAATTGCCGATTTCCTTCTTCGCGCTACGCTACGATACGATTACGGTACACAATAGGGACGAGCTCGAGGCCAGAATCAGGCGCGATTTAGCCTCGCTCGTCTTTGATGAGCTAACGTATTTTCAAGCCTTTGACACAATAGCCGTTTATTACGACAACGGCCAGGGCGCGGTAAGTGCCGCACTACATGATGCCCTTGATTTTGTTCTCGCAAAGAACGTCGCTGATTATCGCGATGCAGAACCAAATGCCCGTCGGCTTCTTCAAGTAGCCGATTACGTCTGTACAATACTTCGAATTTCCAAAGACTACGATGATGGAAAGCAAACGAGCACCCATGAACGTTTTTTCGGTAGTCGACGCCAATTCATGCAGTCATACAAAAAACAACTTGACCGAAAAACATTTCTCTAAGCAATCTCAACAATCGCGCTTCTTTCAAAGCCGAAAGCGAGGAACCAATGCGACCGGAGTCGCTTTCTTGGCGGCAAGCGACTCCAGGTGCGAATTCATCCAATCGAAGAGGAGCTTCGCGATCCACTAGTCACGAACGAAGAGCGGATCGGGAAGGCCTTCCGCCGCAAGGGAGTATCCCAGCGGGAAGAGCCCGGCCCTCTCTAAATAGGATTCGGTTTTACTGACGTATTTGGCGGTATAGCTCGCTTGAATCCCAGCGGGCTGTACATCCTTATACCAACAGAATGCGGCAATGGTGCCCCGCGGCCGCTGCAGAACTTGACGCCATTGGAATGCTGGGCACCGCACTTGGGGCAGAACATGAGGGCCTCCTTTCCTTAAAGCAATCCGGCGCGTCAGATTACCTCCCCCTATTAGCCCGGATGTTGCGCGACATTCGGCAATCTTCTGCGGCAATGGCGTGCGAGTCGCCGGCGAAGAAGGGCGATGTTGTGCAACACCTGAGCGCCTCGTGAGGGATACCATCGAGCCTGCGAGAAAGGGACCCCACATGGCATTGGCAACCCAACCCAGCGAGAACGTCATCGCCCTCAGCGGCTTCGAGCCTGCAGAGGCGGGGCTCGCCATGGCCAATCGCGCCGCGCTGGCGCGTCGCTTCTCGACGCTCGTGCCCCTGGGGCCGGCCGTCACGGGCGGCTTGGGCGTTGTCCAGCGTGCCCGCACGACCGATGCCGCCGCCGAGGTCGCGCTCAAGACCCCGCGCCACCGCCCAGGCTGCACCACCGAGGAGATCCGCCGAGACGACGCCACGCTCGCCGAGGAGTACAAAACCCTCTGCCAAGTACGAAACCTGCGCTTCTTCCCCACCGCCTTTGGACGCGCCCGCACGGCAGAGGGTGAGCCGGCAATCCTCATGGAGTGGGTCAAGGGCGTTTCCATCGACGAGTACCGAGACGCCCGATGGCGCAACGGCTGCCCCGGAGCGACCGTGGCCGCCCTCGGTGAGGCGCTGCTCACGGCGCTCGACTCCACCCGTGCGCTGAGCGCCACGTTCATCCATCGCGACCTCGCCCCCAAGAACGTCATCATCCGCACGGAGGAGACCCCGCTCGCCCTCCAAGAGGAACGTGGGGCCTTTGACGTGTGCCTCATCGACCTGGGAAGCGCCGAGCTCGTGAGCCATGACCTCACGTTCACCCAACGCGCCGGACTCGCCCGCGGCGGCCAACCGCCCTACGCCGCCCCGGAGATGCTGAGCGACGGCATGGCCGCCATGGGAAGCCGCGCGAACCAGAAGGTGGACGTCTACGCCGTGGCGAGCATCCTCTACGAGCTCTACTGCGGAAGCTATCCCTTTGGGCCCGCGCTCGACCGCGAGCGGGCGATGCGCGGGGCGGAGGCGGACTTTGGCCGGGTGAAGCTCGGGGCTTGCACGCCCCTTGCGCCCAAGGCACCGGCCGACCAGAGCCTGTGCGTCCTCATCGGCCTATGCCTCGCGCCGCGCCAGGCGGACCGCCCCAGCGTCGCGCAGTTCCTGGCCGCCATCCGCCGTTGGCGCCAGTCCGGGGAGGCGGGCATGAGGGGAACTGCAGCTCAAATAGCTACAACGAAACCCCAGGTAAATCCCTATGCACGACAGCAGATCAAGCCTTCCACACCGCCTCAGGCCGAGGCGCGCATCCCTATGGAGCAGATCCGCCGAGCGCGACGGGCGCGCATGCGCAAACGGATGCTGTCCATCGCCGTCATCGCCGTCGCGGTCGTGGCGGCGCTGGTCGTCATCGCCCTTCTCGCCGCCGAGTAGCGGGCCCGGAACAGGCGGACAGGGGCCCGAGCTATGAGCTCACGCAAAAAGGCCGCCCCTTGAAAGGGCGGCCTCGGGAAGCACATCAAGTCCATCGGACCCGGTAAATCAACACTCTTGAGCCCCACGCGTACCTAGTTGTTCCCCTGATACGTGAGCTCAAAGGTGTCGTGCACCAAGAAGGACGAGAGGTAGCCGCTCCGCTGGAAACCGCTGCGGGTATCGAGGGTCATCTTGACCTCTCCCCCGCTGCGGGCGAACTTCGCCTCCACCTTCAGGCTCTTCGTGTCGCCGCTTGACTGCGTGAGCGGGACATCGAACGTCAACGTATCGTTCTTGAGCGTGCCGGTGATGCCGGTGTAGGTCTCGTAGTCGTCGCCGTCGATCGTGGCGGAAGAGCCGCTGGCGCCTTCGTTCGTGTGACCGTGGTACGTGAGCGAGGCGTCGAGCGTGACCTGACCGGTCGAGGAGTTCACGTTGGTGATCTTTATCACGGCGGGGTTCTTGTCGCCGCCGTAGCAGTTCGTGCCGCTGGTCCACTCGGTGGCGGTGAGCTTGCCCTGCCACGTGCCCACGAACGTCTCGGGGCGCGAGAGGTCGACCGAGGATGCAGCGCCCGCAGACGAGGAGGAATCAGAGCCGGTTGAGGCAGACGACTCAGTCGACGTCGAGCCGGTAGCGAAAGAAGAGGTGGACGAGGCGGAGCTCGCGGCCTTCTTTGCGTCGGCGAGCTGCGACTTGAGGCTCTCAATCTGCTCGTTGGCATCGTTGAGCTGGTCGGTGAGCTCCTGGACCTTGGCCGCGTCGGGCTCGGTGGCCTGCTTCACGTAGTAGCCGGCAGCACCCGCGCTCGTGGCGGAAAGCAGGATGGCGACCACCACGCCGGCAGCAATGGCGGGCATATAGCTCTTCCCAGCGTTCTTGCGGGCCTCCTTGTACGCCTCCTTGGCGCGGCGGTATTCCTCGTCGTCGCGGCGCTCGCCCTCCTCACGGCTCGTCGCCGTGTCCTCGACCGCGGGAGACACGCGGGTCTCGGTCAGAGGTGCGTTTTCTGGCGGCTGGGCGGCCGTCGCGTCGGGCGCCTGAGCCGTGGACGCAGGCGCCTGCCACGCGGAAGGGACGGGCGTCGCCTCAGGGGTTTGGTAGGCGTCGCTTGGCGTCTGCGGCGAGGACGGGGCCTGTGCCGCCACTTGGGCGCTCGGCTCCACTTTGCTTCCGCATGAGGTGCAGAACGCCGACCCCTCGGGGAGCTCGGCCCCGCAATGAGCACATTTCATCAAAAGCCTCCTACCTTCGTGAACAAAGCCTGACGTTACCTTTGTAACCCTCGGCGGCCTGGAAACGTTGCGCAACATTCATCTGTTCTAGAATGGCGTCCAAACCATCAGAAGGAGCACCCATGCCACAAGGCCAGTACGAGGACGCGCCGAGCTTCACGATGTTCCGCTCGCTCAAGGAAGTCGGCGCTTTGAGCTTCAAGGCGACCCTCGCCGTACTCGCGAACGAGCGGGCATACAGCGACGACGGCCGCACCCTGCCCGAGCTCGCCCCCTCGACGCTCTCGCGCGAGGTCTACCACCGCTCCCCCGAGAACGGCCTCGACGGCTTCTGGAGGGACTTCTCATCCTCGTGCGTCACCCTCACGGGACGCATGGTCTCGGGCGAGCGCAAGAGAAACCGCGGGACCGAGGGCGAGGCCAGGGCCTGCATCTGCGAATATTACGGCGGCGAGGGCGCGCGGCAAATGGCCTGTGCCCTCGAACGCTACCACCTCGACGGGCAGCTCTACCTCAACGCGGTGCAGAGCGTGTCCTCTGCCAAGCTTCCGCGCGAGGAGGACAAGTGCGTGCTCTTTGTCCTCCTCTTCGTCGTCGCCGGGTGCCTTGGGGACCCGGCGCAGGCGGTGCGGGAGGCGGAGGGCTTCAGCGCGGGGATCGGCGGGAGCTACGGGTACACGCAGACGGCGCGGACGGTCGCCGAGAAGGTCTTCTCGCCCGCCGCGCCCGCCCCGGTCGCCCTTGCCATCCAGCGTATCCGCCGCAACGCGGACGGTTCCGAGGCCGCGGGGGCCATCTACCCCCTCGCAAAGGATCCCGGCGGCACCCACGTGGGGAAATTCGCCTCGGGACGCAACGCCGTGAACGACGTGGACGACTACACCTCCAGGGACCACCTGCGCATCTGGTACCAGGACGGCCACTGGCTTGCCCAGGACGCCCGCTCCACGAACGGGACGCTGCTCATAAAGGCCGACTCACCCGGCTCCCCCGTCACGGTGAAGCCGCGAAGAGGCGAGTGCAAGCCGGGCCGCGTCTGGCCGCCCGTGGAGATCTGCGAGGGAGACCGGCTCATACTCGGGCGCGGGACCTGCTTCCTCGTGGTCCGCGCGAGCGTCTAAGGCCCGGGAGCAAGAAAGAGGCCGACTGCCGAGAAACCCGGCGAGTCGGCCCCTTTCTTGTGCGCTTGCTGGCGCGAGGAGCTACTGGAGCTTGGTACCGCAGCACATGCAGAACTTATCGGTCGGCTTGTTCACCTTCCCGCAGGACGGGCAGACGTTCCCCGCGGGCTCGGCAGGCTCGGGCTCGGGCGCAGGGACGGGCTCGGGGGCGGAGAAATCCTGCGCGGCAGCGGCCTCGGGCGCGGGCTCGTCGAACGCCGGGAAGTCGGCAGGGACCTCAACGGCAGGCGCGGCGGGCTCGGCTGCGGGCTCCACGGGAGCGGCAGGGGCCTCGATCTTTGACCCGCAGCTCATGCAGAAGGCGTCGCCGGGGTTGACCGGGGCGCCGCAGTTGGGGCACGTCGGGCCGCCCGCGACGGCAACGGGGACAGCCGCCTGGACCTGCTGGGCAGCAAGGGCGGCCTGGATGTCCGCCATGGGCTTGCCGCACCCGGAGCAGAACAGGTCGGAGGCACCCACGGAAGTGCCGCAGAACGGGCACGCGTAGTGGGTCGCGGCGACCTGGGCCGCCTGGGCCTCCGCCTCGATGCGCTCGATCTCGGCCTGGATGCCGGCGCGCTCGACGTCGATGGCAGCGATGCCGTCGTAGAGCGCCTCTCGGCCCGAGCGGAACGAGGGGTCGCCCTTGGTAACGTCATAGAGGCTCGCGCCGAGCTGGGCCGCCAAGGCCTGGCGACGCTTCATCGCGTCGCTGAGCTGCGACTTGAGCTTCATTGCGTTGGCGGAGCGGTTGGCGCCCGCCATGCCGCGGTTGATGGAGCTCTGAACGTTGTCTAGGAAACCCATGAATCCTCCTCATGACCGGGCGAGACCGCCCGTGGTTCTTCCCTTCAAATCCTACGCCATACACGATAGGGCCGGCAAAACGCGATTTGTTGCGCAACATACGCAAAAAGCGGCCTTTGCCCCTAGCGAATCATCCCGCGGCGATGGAGCTCGGTGGCCACGCCCGCGAGGACGGAGCAGATGAGCGAGGCCCACAGCGTCCAGGCCGCCGAGACGATCGTGGTGGCCGCGGTGCCGTTACCGTAGGCGCCGGAGGAGGTCAGTGCGCTTTGCAGCCCGGAATTGAGCTGACCGGCCATCACGAGGCCGATGATCGCCGTTACGGCAACCACGATGCAGGCCGGCAGGATCGCCCTCAGGTCCGACCCGCGGCTCGAGACGACGCGGTACACGGCGATGGAGCACAGGGCGATGGAGACGATCTGCGCGACGTTGACCACCTTAAGGAATAGCGCCGCGTTGCCCAGGGCCCCCTTGACCTGGGAAAGCGTGGCAAGGTCGCTCGAGCTCATATAGCCGTTGCCCATCGAGGGCCCATAAGTGGCGAGCTTATTGGCCATGTCCGAGAGCGTCCCGAACAACGGCGACAGGAAAGACGGGGTGAGCGTGAAGCTAGTCGAGATGCCCGCGGCGCTGAACGCGGCCAGCACGGAGGAGCTGATCTCCGGGATCGAGGAAAGCGACACCGAGAACCACGGGAGAAGGCCCGTCAGCGTGGCGAGCAAAAGCAGCACGGCAGCGGCGATCGATATATTAGAAACGCCGCGCATCCCAACGAAGCCCGTGGGGAGCACGGAATTAAAGGAAGGCACGGGCTGGGCGGGAGCAACCGGCTGTGTAGGGTTGACAGGTCGATACTGGGCCGTGGCAGCAGGGTTCTGGGACGCGGGCGAGGGGCTCTGGGGCGCAGCGGCCGCCTGCTGCAAAGTGGCACCGCAGCTCCGGCAGAATTTGGAGCCATCGGGATTGGGGGCCCCGCAGAACTTACAGAACATATCGGGTCCTTTCTTGAGGGTAAGAGCCGGACAATAAACAAATTAGTACAAAAGGGCCGCGCCGAAATGTTGCGCAACATTTAAGGGATGCAAAAGCCTATCTTCAGGTTGCACCCAAGCCACGAGGAAAGGAACCCCCTATGTTCTGCCCAAAGTGCGGAGAGAAGATCCCCGAGGGCGTCGCCTTCTGCCCCAAATGCGGGAATAAGATTGCCGCCCAGGCCGCGCCCGCCCCAAAACCACAGCCGGCTCCGGCACATGCTGCCGTTCCCACCCCGGCAGCGCCTATGACCAGCTCCATGGGCTCCTTCAACCTCGCGACGGTCGTTCCGCTCGTCTTGGGCATCGTCGCGCTCATCCTGGCGTTCCAGCCGTGGTTCTCCCCCAGCGCAAACGACATCCAGACCTCGCAGTACATCTCCAACGGCGCGAACGGCCTCTCCTCGCTCTTTGGCGGCAGCAGCAGCGCCGGCGAGGTGTACCGCTTCCAGCAGAGCTACACAATGATGAACATCGGCGACTACGGCAAGACCATGGCCGCCTACGGAAAGAGCGGCGGCGAGGTCTTCGAGATGCTCACCTACGTCTGGGCCATCCCGGTGATCGTCTCGGCAATCGGCCTTGTCATGGCGCTCGTCCAGAAGAAGGTCGCCGTCGAGCGCATCGGATTTGCCCTGCTCGCCGTCGTCGCCGCCTTCGCCGCCTACGTCTCGATGACGGTTTCCGGCCCCATCTACCCGGGCCTGTGCTGCCTCGCGTCCATCGCAGTCGTCGTCACGGCAGGGATGGCGAAGCAATCCTAGTCAGACGCCCTTTCCAAAACATCAGCCTCCTCCCCCACGCCCGCCGGCAGCAACTCGCCGGCGGGCGTGTTTCGTTCAAGTGCGCCCTCTTGCGGCAGGCCGGGCCAGATCGGGACGCACAGGCTAGAATGGGGACACACAAAAGGCTGCTTTTTCAGGGGGGGCAGGATACGTGAGGACACCGAGCTCGGAAATGTACTCAGACCTGCGGGAATTCGGCTGCGTGACGAACCGGGACGCGGCCCGCGTCCTGTTGTCCCCCGCGGCGCGCTGGGGCGGGATGGCCCTCGTCGACCGCATCCAGGACCGCCCGTTCCTCTCGTCCAAGGTCGTCCACGCGAAGCCGGGCAGCCTCGACGCGTCTTGCTTCCAGGACTTTGGCGTGAGCTCGCAGACGCTCTTTGCCCGCATCGCGAAGAACCTCGGCGGCAAGGACGCCCGTGAGCGGACCTGCGCCCACTACGCGGGACCCGCCGCGCAGAAGATGTGCTCCGCGCTCGCCGCCTGCGGCCTCGACAAGAACATCTACACGAACACCCTGGGCCGCATCGCCGCGGCGCGTCTGGCGAACGAGACCGACCGTGGGTCCCTCTACCTGCACCTTTTCATCGCGTGCGGCTGCCTCGGGGACCCGGCGGCAGCGGCCCTGAGCACCGAGCGGTTCGTCGCGGACAAGCTCTCCGCCGCGCTGAGCACGCAGGCCGCGAGCGGGAGCGGATCGGTGACCGCCGCCCAAACAGGCGACGAGCCGCGGCGCATCGGTCTTCTCCGCATCGTGGACGGTGCCGCGAAGCCCCCGCTGCACGTCGTCTCGATCGCGCCGGAGGGCTCGGTCATCGGCTCGCTCGCGACCGGCGCGGACGACATCACCGACGTGGACCCCTCCGTTTCCCGCAGGCACCTGCGCGTGTGGCGCGAGGACGGCGAGTGGTGGGCGAGCGGCCTCGGCTCCACGAACGGCTCCTACCTCGTGAGCGGCGAGACGCGCGAGAAGGTCCCGATCGAGCCGCCCCGGTCCAAGCGCGCCGACGGCGAGACCTGGCCCGCCGTGCGGATCTCGAACAGCGACATGCTCTTCCTCGGCGCGTCGACGCGGCTCCTCGTGATGGCGCTCGCGGACTGAGCGAGGGGCGGGCCGTGCTTCTCTGCAGGGATGTCGATGTCGGCCGACCGCCAGACCAGGCAAAATGCGACCAACGCAGAGTTTTTTCTCGCCGCGGAGATTGTTGTCCAACATACCGGGAGGACGCGCGGCTACGATTGCTCCTGGACACACGCGGCGACCGCCGCAGAACCGGCAGAAAGGCATCTCATGGAGGACGATCAGGGCACCCGTCTCATCGAGCTCGACTCGTTCGACACCGCCTCGGCGGTGGAGCCGGGCAAGGACGCTCAGGCCAAGAGGCGCTTCATGACCCTGCTCGTGGACGCGACCGTGAGCGGCGACCCCACGAGGGCCCGCATCCGCAAGGCGCACAACACCGCGGGCGAGACCTTCGCGGTGAAGAGCCTCTACCCGCTCGTGGGCCCGGCCGCCGGGGTGCCCGAGGGCCTCTCGGACACCACGTTCCAGGCGCTCGCATCGGCTTTCTTCGAGGGGTACCGCAACCTGCTCACCGTGAGCCGCCTGAAGGGGTTTCCCAAGGTATACGGCTACGGGCTCGTGGGCCGCGTCCCCATCATGGTCATGGAATGGGTTGAGGGGCCCAACCTCCTGGAGGCCCGCCCGCTCTTGCCTCACGTGGCGCGCACGGGCGAGGAGCCGGCCGGCGTCGAGGCCGACACCGTCGCCGCGATCGGCGAGGCCGCGGCGGGCGTGCTCGCGCAGACAAGCTACCTCGACTCGACGTTCGCCCACCGCGACATCTCGCCGAGGAACATCGTGCTCGAGACCTCTTCGCGAAGCGTCGCGGAGCAGGTCGCGAGCGGCTCGTACGACGTCCGCCTCGTCGACCTGGAGAGCTCGAGCATCGTGAGGCAGGAGCCGAGCACCTTCACCATGCGCAACGACATCTGGCGCCACGGCACGCCCGAGTACGCCGCGCCCGAGATGCTCACCCGCGACGTGCCGGGCATCGAGGCCCTGCGCCACTCCCCTTCCGTCGACGTCTATGCGCTGTGCAGCGTGCTCTACGAGCTCTATTCAGGCCGGACGCCCTACGACGTGGCGTCCAAGCCGCTGCAGTCCCCCTACCAGATAAAGATGGCCGGCGGCCCCGCCGACATCGTCCCGCGCGATGAGCGCGACACCGAGCTCGTGGCGACCATCCTGGCCGGCATCGCGCCCGACCCCGCCGAGCGCATCGACATGCACGAGCTGCTCGGGCGCCTTCGCGCCTGGCGCGCGCACGGGAGCTACCGACCGGTGGCGGACCGCCCCGACGAGCGGGCGGCGGCGCCCGTCGCCGGGACCCACCTGAGCATGAAGGCCCCGGTTGAGGGGGGCGGCGAGAGGGGCGGCGCTGGGGTCGGCGCCGGTAATAAGGGCCGGGGTTCGGACACTGTGAGGTCGTTAGGCGGCAACGCGGCCGATAGCGGCCCCGCATCGCTTTCCGCCGACGCCAAGAAGCCCGCACTGCGCCTCACCCGACGCGCCGCGATCGGCCTGGGCATCGGCGGGCTCGTGGTGCTGGGCGCCGCGGCGGCGGTCGCGACGCGCGGGTTCGGCCTTCTCCGCCCCCGCACCGTGGACGACTACGGCTGGGACGAGCTCGCCGAGCTGGCCGACCGCATCGCCGCGGCCGCGAGCGACGACGTGGCCCTGGGCATCGCGCGCGAGGCCGGCCTCGTAAACGCGGACGGATCGCTTACCGACGAGCACGTCAAGCGCTTCCCGCTTGCGGACGGCGCGGCCGCCGAGGCGCAGATCGTGGGCTTCCGGGCGGACAGGCGCGCCGACGGCCAGGGCGTCGCCGGCATCAGCTTCCTCATGCGCACGCCGGTGGGCGACCCGCGTCCCATGAACGACGGGCCGCGCCTCGGCGGCTGGGAGCAGAGCTCCTTGCGCGAGTGGATGGCGACCGAGATGTTGGGCCTTCTTCCCGCCGAGCTCGTCTCGCGCGTAAGGCCCGTGGTCAAGGACACGAACAACGTGGGCGCCGTGGATACGGGGGAATCGACCGAGCTCAGCCAGACGACGGACGCGTTCTGGCTGCCCTCGATGACCGAGCTTTGCGGCTACCAGGGGCCGGAGACGTTCGGCAAGGGGTACGAGTACCTGAGCGACCTCTACAGCTACGAGGGCGCGCAGTATCAGCTATTTAACGAGCTCGGAATCTCCGGGCTCTCGGCAAACGAGGCGATCGTGCGCAGGGTCGCAGGCGAGAGGGTCTACTGGTGGGAGCGCACGCCTTCCGCGGACGCGTCCGTGGGCATGCCGTCGACCGTCTTCAACCGCGTCATGCGCGACGGAGACGCCTTCAACGGCGCGACCCCCGGCGACGCCCCGGCCGAGCCGACCTACGTCATCCCCGGCTTCTGCCTGTAGCGCAAGGTGGGCGCACGAGCCGCGCCCGGTGATCGTCCTGCGCAGCAGCCTTCCCATCCGCAGCCCCTCTTCACCCGCAGCCCCTGCAAAATGAGACATAATCAACCCTCGAGATGTCTCATTTTGCAGGGGCGATTTCCGTTAGCGGTGGGAACCGGTGAACGCAACGGTGCCGCAGGTGATGCCCTGCGCCTCGAGCTTCTGCTCCTGTGCCTGCGCCTGGCTCTCGGTGTCGTAAATACCGGCAATAGCAGCATAACCGCCGTTTACTCCCAAAGAGGACCAGTCGGAGCTCTTAATCAGCTTGCCTTCTAGGTCGAGTTTGAAGAGGTACATCGCGACCGCCTTTGCCGTGGCCTCATCGTTGCCTGAGTAAACGACGACCGTGTAGAACCCGCTTGCGCGATGCGTGAGCAGGGGACCCGCCGCATCGCTGGTCTGCTTGCGCTCAAACATGAAGCTCGTGGAATCAGAGCCATCGGCCTTCGTGCCATCGTTGAAGTTGCTCGACGTCGCACAGCTCACGAGGTCGTCGATCGACTTTTGCTTGGCCGCAGCGGCCGCTTCCTCGGCGGCCTTCTTGGCGGCGGCCTCCTCGGCCTGGCGCTTCTGCTCGAGGGCATCGTTGCGCGAGGTTGTCAAGGCATCCTTGAGCGTGCTGGCAACGGAGCCATCGAGCCCGTCGTCCTTCTCGAGGTAATCCTGAGCCGCCTCGACCTCCTCGTCGCTCACCTCGGCCATGTCGGCGCGGGAAAGGTCGATTTTCACGTCCGAGGACGCGTCGTAGTCGGCGTCGGGAACCTCGCCCACCTCGTCGGGGGTCGCGGGGACATCCGGCGAGTCGGGATCGACGTCGCTGCCGTTGTCTATCGCGAGCGAGAAGGTCGTGCTCGGCACCGAGTAGATGCCGCCGTCTGCGGCGACGGGCGACGCGGGGACCGAGATGTCGTAGTTGCCCGGATGCAGCTGAATCCCCGAGCCGTCGCTCGAGACGTACTGGACCTTGTCGACATCCCCGTCCGCGTCGGTCCCCGTCACGAGAACCGGGAGCCGAGAAGCGCCGGACGCCGTGTCCCAACCGTCGCCTGAGACGCTGATCGCCACGTAAACGAGGCCGTGGGCGCGCTCGTAGGCGAGCTTCTCGGCAGCGGCGCGGCGCTGGCCGGGCGCGTAGATGCCAAAGTAGTAGCCCGCGCCCCCGCCACCGAGGAGAAGCGCCGCGACGAGCCCGGCGATCGCCGCTTTCTTGCCGCGCGAGAGCTTCTTCTTTACAGCGGGCTGGTCGGGGGCGTCGGGTTGGTCAGGGGCGTCGGCCACAGCCGAGTCCGACCCGTCCAAGCGAGCGCCGCATTGCGTGCAGAATACGGCGCCGTCGTCGAGCTCGGCGCCGCAGTGAGGACAAATCATGGGACCTCCGATCGGTCTTCTTCCTTGCTCCTTGAACGTAGCACCCCAAACCCCTGATTTGTTGCGCAACATGGGCTGCGTCTTGTTCGCCCCTCGACCTCTCGGCACACCTTCTCCGTTGCGGCCACCCACGCGCCGTTCCTCAACCGCGCCCCCCGCAAAATGGGACATCCTGCGCCTGGAATATGTCTCATTTTGCGGGGATGGGATACCCAGCTACCTGAAAGTGGAGGCCGAGCTCAAAAAACTCGCGAATTGTGGGGTTGAAACGCGATGCCCGAAGTAGCAGTCAAGCACCCGAACGATCTACCTGGGCTTTCTTCAATCGAAAAGGGGCCTCTACTCGACCGGTTCCGATTCATCACCACAATTGACGATTTTTTCGAACGTTGAGGCTTCACCGAACGGTATTTCTCAAGTGGCCTTGCAAAATGAGACATAATTCGCTCGATAAATTTCTCATTTTGCAAGGGAATTGAACCGGGAACGGTGCCCGTCGCGGCCCGCCTAGGCAAGCATCTCTTCCAGAGAGACGAGACGCAGGTCTTCACGCCTATCGGCGAACTGAGCGCACTTCTTAGTAAAGCCCGACTTAGAGAAAATGAAGTACTCTTTGCAGCTCCCCTGGAACAGTGCGGCGCGCCTAAGCAAGGTCTCGGCGACCTCGACCCCCACGGGAGCATTCTTCCACTTGCATTCCCCAAAGACGAGCTCACCGTCGGACCCCTCAAGGACGATATCGATCTCTTCCTCTTGTTTCGTACGGGGATCGGTTCCCCACCAGGATCCGATTCCCCTGGGAAGAAGTCCAAGCCTTCCCCTTGCCGCCTCGCGCATGAGCCATTGACGGCAGACCTGCTCAAACACTGGGCCCACAAACGTCGGGAACTCCTGGCCCACGATCTTGGCGGCGACCTGCTCCCCCATGCCCAGCTCGATCGCGTTCGCGTAACGGGAAACAAAGAACGACCAGAACCTAAAGAGGTTATCGCTCACCTTATAGACAACCTGGCGCTTCTTTGCCTTGACCATAGGAGTGCAGCGCTCGACGATCTTGAGCTCGATCAGGTTGTCAAGATATCGGCTGACGGCGGACGTGGGAAGCCTCACGGAATCGGAGATCTCGGTCGGGCGGCAGCGCCCCGAGGCGATGGCCTCGACGATGGCGGTGTACATGGCCGGCGACCTCGTCTCCTGCATAAGGTAGTTCTTTGGCTCCTCGTAGAGAATCGCGCTTTGATTGAATACCTTATGCGCTATGTTCCACTCCGTATTTTTCGCTTGATCGAACTGCGAAAGATACAACGGCACACCACCAGCCACGGCATAGAGCTCGACCAGCTCGCGATCAGGCACGTTAGGCAGCAGCTTCTGCGCATCAAAGATGGTAAAAGGCTTGACGCGCAGCTGAAGGGTCCTTCGCCCATACAGGGGGCTCTTCTCGCCAAGGACTTGATGCTCCATGAAGCTGAGGGAAGATCCGCACAGCACCAAGAAGAGCTTGCTCGTGTCCTTGTGGCGGTCTATGAGCGTTTGGAGCGCCGAGGAGACCCCTTTCTCGCTTTGGGCCAGATAGGGATACTCGTCGATAACGAAAATGACCCGCTCCTCGCGGGCGAGACTGAACACTTTCTCAAACGCATCTGCGAACGAGGCGTAGCGAGGATAACTTGTGGAGAGGTCATCCAAAACGCCCGAGGAATCTGAGAGCAGGCGGCTAAGCAAGTCCAGGTTCACCGCGGCGGACGATTCTTGTGCGGTAAAGAAGATCACATGGGCCTTATCGCGCACGAACTCGCGAAGGATGCTCGTTTTCCCCACGCGACGGCGACCGTAGACGACGGCGAATTGAAAAGAAGTCGAGGCATAGGCATATTCGAGCGAGGCAAGCTCGCGATCGCGTGCGACGAACATCGATGTGACCTCCATGTACTTATATACATGTTACTAACATATAGGTTACTAATATGTATATTAGCAATTAATCAGCGCGTTCAACGCAACAAAGCCAACGCTGTCGTGGATAGTCACCCTGCACAGAAGGCCTGACCAATCGGCGTCCGTCGCGGCCGATTGCGTTGCCGTGACCCCACCGGAGGTTGTCCCCCCTTGCAAAATGGGACACCCTGGGGCCGGATTATGTCTCATTTTGCAAGGGGAACGGCGGGGAGGAACGCGCGAGGCAGGCGGGAGCGATCGTCTGACCGCTTACGCAAACTGGGAGCGGTAGAGGTCGGCGTAGGCGCCGCCGGCGGCGAGGAGCTCGTCGTGCGTGCCCTGCTCAATGATGTCGCCGTGGTCCATCACGAGGATGAGGTCGGCGTCCACGACCGTCGAGAGGCGGTGCGCGATGACGAAGCTCGTGCGACCCTCCATGATCGCCTCCATCGCGCGAACGATGGCCTGCTCGGTGCGGGTGTCCACGCTCGAGGTCGCCTCGTCCAGGATGAGGATCGCGGGATCGGTGAGCATCGCGCGGGCGATGGTCAGGAGCTGCCGCTGGCCCTGGCTCACGTTCTCGGCGTCGTTGGAAAGCAGGGTGTCGTAGCCGTGGGGCAGCGTCCTCACGAAGAAGTCAACGTGCGCGGCGCGGGCCGCGGCCTCGACCTCCTCGCGCGTGGCGCCGGGCTTGCCGTAGGCGATGTTCTGCGCGATCGTCCCCTCAAAGAGCCACGCGTCCTGCAGCACCATGCCGAACCGCCGGCGCAGGTCGGCGCAGGTAAGGTCGCGGGTGTCCACGCCGTCGAGCGTGATGCGCCCGCCGCCGACCTCGTAGAAGCGCATGAGGAGGTTGATGAGCGTGGTCTTGCCCGCGCCCGTCGCGCCCACGATGGCGACCTTCTGGCCAGGCTCGGCCGTGAGGCTCACGTCGCGCATGAGCGGCTTCTCGGGAGCGTACCCAAAGCTCACGTGCTCGAACTCGACGCGGCCGGAGACCTCGGCGGGAAGGCTTGCGGGCTCGGCCGGGTCCGGCACGACCTCCTCGGCTTCCAGCAGGTCGAACACGCGCTCGGCGGCGGCGAGCGCCCCTTGGAGCATGTTCAGCGTCGTGGAGAGCTGCGTGAGCGGTTCGGTCGCCGTGGTCACGAACTGGAAGAACGACTGGAACACGCCCACGGTGAGCTGCCCCGCGAGCAGCATGCCGCCGGCAAGAAGCCCGCACACCACCTGCGCGAGCCGCGTGAGGAAGCGGATCGCGGGGCTGATCGCGTTCGTGATGAAATCCGCGTCGGCGCTCGCGGCGGCGAGCTCCTCGGACGCCTCGCGGATGTCCGCCAGGCTCTGCCCGTCCCGGCCGAACGCCTTGATGACGGCGCGGCCGGAATAGGCCTCCTCGACCTTGCCGGTAAGGCGCCCAAGCGCGGCCTGGCGCCGGGATGCGACCTTGAGCGTGACCGTCCCCACGAACCTGGTCAGGACGAGCGACAGCGCGGCGAACACGAGGAAAACGCCCGCAAGCAGCAGGTTGTACGAGAGCATCACGCCAACGGCGCCCACGAACATCAGGGCGCTGATGATGACCTGCAGAAGGCCGCGCTGCAGGACCTCGGACACCTTGTCCAGGTCGTTCGTCGCGCGCGAGATCGTGTCGCCCGGCTGGTGCGCGTCGTAGTAGGACAGGGGAAGAAGACCGATCTTCTCGCTGATCTGCCGGCGCAGGCCAAGGTTCAGGCGCTCCGCGAAGCTCGTCATCACGAGCGACTGGACGGTGTAGAAGACCCACGCGAGGGTCCAGATGCCCAGGAAGACGAGGATCTGCGCGCCGCCGTTGTCCAGCGTGACGGTGAACGCCTCGCCCGCGGCGTGCGCCGCCTGGATGCGTCCCCACAAAAGGTCGACGAGGCCCGCGCTGTAGAGCGGGGCGGCGAGGCTCGCGACCACGTAGAAGACGGCCGAGACCGCGGCGACCACGAGGCGCCACCGCTCGGGGCCGGCGGCGCGCCAAAGCTTGCGCGCCGTGCCGGCCGGGTCGCGGGCGACGTCGTCCTCCTCGGTCGGCGCCGCTGCGGGGGCGTCGGCGGCAAGAAGGTCTTCTTTGCGCTCCTTGCTCGAGCGTGTCTTGCTCGCGCGCGTCTCGTTACTCGCGGTGCCCATCCTCGGCACCTCCCTTCATCTGAGAATCGGCTATCGCCCGGTACGTCGGGCACGTTTCCATGAGCTCGTCGTGCGTGCCCAGGCCCACGACCTGGCCCTCGTTCAAGACCACGATCTGGTCGGCGTGGCGGATCGTGCTCACGCGCTGCGCGATGATGAGTACGGCCGCGCCTCGGAGCTCGCCTGTGAGCGCGTGGCGGAGCGCAGCGTCGGTCTTGTAGTCGAGCGCGCTGAACGAGTCGTCGAAGATGTACAGGTCCGCTCGGCGCGCAAGGGCCCGGGCGATGGCGAGGCGTTGGCGCTGCCCGCCCGAGAAGTTCGTGCCGCCCTGGGCCACCCGCGAGGCGAGCCCGTCGGGAAGCTCGTGGACGAAGGCGCCCTGGGCGACGTCCACGGCGTGCCAAAGCTCCTCCTCTGTCGCCTGCCGCGCGCCGTAGCGAAGGTTGTCGGCGATCGTCCCCGAGAAAAGCCACGCCTTCTGCGGGACATACGCTATGCGCGAGCGGAGGTCGGCCTGCGCGACCTCGCGGACGTCGCGGCCCTCGAACTCGAGGGAGCCCTCGGTCACGTCGTGGAAGCGCAGAAGGAGCTTCGCGATGGTCGACTTGCCCGAGCCGGTGTTGCCTATGACGGCCGTCGTCTGGCCGCGCAGCAGGGAGAAATCGAGGTCGTGGAGGGTGTCCTCGTCGGCGTCGGCGTGGCGGAAGCGCACGTGGGAGAAGCGGGCGACGGCATCAGGAGCCGCACCGAAGCCCTTCTCCGCACCCGGCCCGCAAGCCTCGGCACCGGAGCCCTTCTCCGCACCCGGCCAGCAAGCTGCCACCTCGCAAACCCTCGGCAGCTCGCGGGGCGCTTCCGGGTCCGCGATGCCCGGCTCGAGGTCGAGCGCCTCAGCCGCACGGGTGAGGCACGCGAGGGCGCGCGGCATCTGGAGCAGCGCGAACTGGGCCATCATCATGAAGAACATGATGAGCATGGCATACTCGATCACGGCGCTGATGGAGCCGATCTGCATCGCGTAGGCACCCACGCGGTTCGCGCCCAGGTAGAAGATGAGCGACTCGACCGCGTTCATGATGAAGAAGGTCGCGGTGTCCGTCACGGCAAAGACGAGGTTCACGCGGATGGCGCGCTGCGCGTAGTCCTCGAACGTCTCGTCCAGGCGCTCGCGTTCGTAGGGCTCCTTGCCAAAGGCGCGGATCACGCGCACGCCCGTGATGGCCTCGCGCAGGCGCACGTTCATCCGGTCGATGAAGCCCTGCATGATGAGGAAGATGGGCGCCGACTTCACCACGGCGAAGGCGCTGATGGCCAGGACCGTAATCGTGACGGCCGTGAGCACCCAGCCCATCATCCAATCGATGTGGAAGGTGAGGATGATAGCGACGACGCAGGTCACGGGCACGGGCCCCATCATGACGAACGCCATGAGCAGCGTCTGCTGGACGACGTTCGCGTCCGAGAGCGTGCGGGTGATCATCGAGCCCGTGCCAAAGCGGTTGAAGTCGGAGCCCGAGAACGCGAGCGACCTCTCGTAGACGGCCAGGCGCAGATCGCGGCCCACGTAGGCGGCGAGCTTGGACGCGGCGCGGTAGCTCACGATGCAGCCGCCCGAGCCCAGGACAGAGGCGCCGAGCATGACGAGCCCGTGGCGCACGACCTCGTCCATGCCGCCGCCGGAGGCGATCGAGTTCAGGAGGGCCGCGAGCTCCGTGGGGATGAAGAGCATGCCCGTGATGTCGCACAGGAGCATGAGGAGCGTGAAGGCGGCGAGCCCCTTGTACGGGGCAAGAAGTGCGGCGAACACGCGCAGCGCGGTCCTCTTGCTGTAGTCACGGCCGGTGGCGGCGGCTTCTATCTGGTCTTTATTCGTCATCGGAGAGATTCTCCCCCTTCATGAGGTCGAGCTGGGCCTCCACGGCGCCCACGTACTTGTCGACCAAGCGGATCATCTCGGACTGCTCCTCAGGCGTGAGCGCGCAGAAGGCCCGGCGCTCGGCGAGGTTCGCGGGCACGATGCGGCGCGTCGCCAGATCGCGTCCGGCATCGGTGAAGCGGACCTGCTTGGCCTTGCGGCTCCCCTCGCAGAAGCTCATCTCCACGAGGCCGCGCGACTCGAGGGCGCGCAGCGCCGAGTTGACCGTCTGCTTGGAGTAGAGGCACTCGTCGACGAGGTTGCGCACGGTCGTCCGGCCGCCGCAGGTGTAGATGGCGTACATGAGCCAGTAGGCCGACTCGGAGATGCCGCAGTCCTGCGAGAGCAGATAGTAGAGCTTGTCGGTCTTGCGGTAGAGGCGGTCGAAGCTCCGGCTCCACAGGTCGAGCGGGATCAGGCCGTCGGCATCGTGGGGGATCGCATCGTTCAGTTGCATGTAATTCTCAATCGTCCGATTTCGGACAGAATGTAGTGTGACTAGTTTAGTCCGAATTCGTACAAAGTGCAACGGAAACAATCGCGGGTTCGGCCCTTCTCACATAGCATACAATCTGATTTGGACCCAAACAGATTGTGAGGTATTCCAGATGATCGACGAGGAATTCGCTTGGCGGCTCGCGTGCGAGCTCGTGCGCATAGAGAGCACGGACCCCGGCAGCTACGAGGACGCCATCGAGAAGCGCCTCAAACAGCTGATCTGCGAGCGTGCGGCGGAGCTTCCGGACGATCTCGCTGAGGCCTTTGAGCTGCGCGAACTTGAAGTGCTGCCCGGGCGCCGCGACCTGATGGCGACCCTGCGGGGGCGCGAAGAAGGGCCTGCGCTCGTCTATTCCTGCCACATGGACACCGTGACCATCGGCGAGGGTTGGAGCGAGGAGACGCCCGCGCTCGAGGGGCGCATCGTGGGGGACAGGCTCTACGGGCGCGGCGCGTGCGACATGAAGAGCGGCCTGGCCTGCGCTGTGACGGCCTTCTTCGAGGTGCTCAACCGCGCGGCGGCGACCGGCGAGCTGCCGAGAAGGACCATGTCGCTGCTCTTCTCGGTCGATGAGGAGGATTTCATGCGCGGCGTCGAGGCGGCGATCGGCGCCGGCTGGGTCGGAGGCGAGGACTGGGTGCTGGACACCGAGCCCACCGACGGCCAGGTGCAGGTGGCGCACAAGGGGCGCACGTGGTTCGAGGTCGAGGTCAGGGGCGTGACCGCGCACGCGAGCCAGCCGTGGAAGGGCGCCGACGCCGTCGCGGCCATGGCCGAGGTGATCCACGAAATCCGGCTGTGGGGCGAGGGCTTGCCGACACACGATGAGCTTGGGTGCTCGACGGTGACGTTTGGCCAGGTAGAGGGCGGGTATCAGCCCTACGTCGTGCCCGACCGCGCCAAGCTCTGGATCGACATGCGCCTCGTCCCGCCCGCGTCGACCGCGCTGGCGAAGGCCGCCGTCGAGGACGCGATCGCCGCTGCCGAGAAGCGCGTGCCCGGCGTCCACGGCAGCTACAAGGTCACGGGCGACCGGCCGCCCATCGAGCGCGACCCCGACTCTCCCCTGCTCGCCGCGGTTCTCGCCGCCGCAGAGGAATCGGGTGCGCCGGCCGAGGTCGGGTTCTTCACCGGCTACACCGACACCGCCGTCATAGCCGGTACCTGCGCGAACCGTAACTGCATGAGCTACGGCCCGGGCTCCCTTGCCCTCGCGCACAAGCCGAACGAGTACGTCCCGCGCGCCGACGTCGTCCGCGTCCAACGCGTCCTCACCCGCCTAGCCCTCGACCAGCTCTTCTAGCAATCACCCGCAATTTGGGGTCGGATACCAACTTAATTTGGGGTCCGACCCCAAATTGCGTCTCACGCGATGTCGGGTAGAATGCTCAGAAAAAAGCGAAGAGGCCTCTATGATGTACCCGTACCTCACCTTCGGCGATGGGACGGAGGTCGTTCATTCTCAACTCATCGATGACGACGGCGTCAAGAAGGTCATCGTACATTTTGAGCGTCCCACCGAGGATGGCTTCGACTCGGCACGCTGCGAGCTTCCCTCTTACACGTGGAACAACTGGGAGGGCCATTTCTCCGATGACGAGAAATCGGAATTCGAGGCTTTTCTCCACGCAAACGCGCACCTAATTTACCGCTATGCGGCCCAAGGAGGGCTGCAGGTTGCCTAGCATATTTAGCGTAGGAGGATACCGGGTCTTCTTCTGGTCAAACGAGCTCGGCAAGCCGGTTCACGCACATGTTTGCAAGGGTACCCCGGGTCCGCATACAACGAAAATCTGGATCACTCGAAGCGGAGACTGCATCCTCGCAAACAACCAGAGCAACATTCCGCCGAAGTCGCTCGGCGAGCTCATGGAGATCATTGCGGCGCAGTCGGGGCTGATTTGCCGTAAATGGAAAGAGTTCTTTGCTGTAGACGAGCCGTCTTTCTTCTGCTAGAGCAAACTTATAAATTTGGGGTCGGATACCAACTTAATTTGGGGTCCGACCCCAAATTGCTAGAGGCGATCGGCGATGTCGCGGACGAGACGCTCGGTCTTCTCCCAGCCCAGGCACGCGTCGGTGATGGACTTGCCGTACACGCCGCCGTCGACCGGCTGGTTGCCGTCCTCGATGTAGGACTCGACCATGAAGCCCTTGACCATGCGGGCGATGTCGCCGTTGCGGCGGCAGGAATCCAGCACCTCTTTGCAAATGCGCGGCTGCTCAAGCGGCCTCTTGCCGGAGTTGTCGTGGTTGCAGTCCACCACGACGCTCGGGTTCTCGAAGTCGGCCTCGAGGTAGCGGCCGGCCAGGCGCTCGAGGTGCTCGTAGTGGTAGTTGGGGTAGTTGCGGCCGTCGAGCCCGATGTAGCCGCGCAGCACCGCGTGGGCGAGCGGGTTGCCGTCGCACTCGACCTCCCAGCCGCGATAGATGAAGTTCTGATGCGCCTGGGCGGCGTAGATGGAGTTGAGCATCACGCTCGTGGAGCCCGCGGTGGGATTCTTCATGCCCACGGGCACGCTGATGCCGGAAGCCACGAGGCGGTGCTCCTGGTTCTCGACGGAGCGCGCGCCCACGGCCACGTAGCTCAGCAGGTCGACGAGGTACTGGTAGTTCGTGGGGTAGAGCATCTCGTCCGCCGTGAAGAAGCCCGTCTCCTCGATCACGCGCAGGTGCATGCGGCGCACGGCCTTCACGCCCTCGAGCAGGTCGGCCGGGGCCTCGGGGTCGGGGTTGTGCAGCAGGCCCTTGTAGCCCGTACCCTTCGTGCGCGGCTTGTTCGTGTAGACGCGCGGGATGACGATGAGCTTGTCCTTGACCTCCTCGGCCACGCCGGCGAGGCGGTGCATGTAGTCGAGGACCGAGTCCTCGCGGTCGGCCGAGCAGGGGCCGATGATGAGCAGGCGGCGGGCGTCCTCCCCGCGCATGACGGCGGCGACCTCGGCGTCGAAGGCGAGCTTCTTCGCGGCGAGCTCGGCCGAGAGCGGCATCTCCTCGCGGGTCTCCTTGGCCATGGGGAGGTGGCGCTTGAAGTTCATGGGCATGTGGTTCTCCTTGCGTGTCGTGTGTCCTTGGCATTATCGCAGCCGCCGCGGCCCGCACGCAACTTGAGGTCTAACATGGGTTGGCGACTGTAACAAACGGCGGCGCCGGCGCGGGCACCAGGCCCTTCTCGGCGCGCCCCAAAGGAGGCACACATGCCCTGCACCACCATCCTCGTGGGAAAGAAAGCCAGCTACGACGGCTCCACGATCATCGCCCGCAACGAAGACTCGGGCGGCAACACCTTCTGCGCCAAGCGCTTCGCCGTGAGCGACCCCGCCGGCAAGAAGACCTATACCTCCGTGCTCGGCCACTTCACCGTCGACCTGCCGCAAAACGGCGTGCGCTACACCGCCATGCCCAACGCCGACCTCAAGGAGGGCCTGTGGGAGTCGGCCGGCGTGAACGCGCGCAACGTCGCCATGAGCGCGACCGAGACCATCACCTCGAACGAGCGCGTCCTCGCGGCCGACCCGCTCGTCGTCCCCCGCGACGCGAAGGGCAAGCCCGGCGACGCCGACTACGAGCCCGAGGTCGTCGGCGGCATCGGCGAGGAGGACATGGTCACGCTCACGCTCCCCTACATCGCGTCCGCGCGCGAGGGCGTCCTGCGCCTGGGCGGCCTGCTCGAGGAGCTCGGCACCTACGAGATGAACGGCATCGCGTTCTCGGACGTCGACGAGATCTGGTGGCTCGAGACCGTGGGCGGCCACCACTGGATCGCCCGCCGCGTGCCCGACGACTGCTACGTCACCATGCCCAACCAGCTCGGCATCGACGCCTTCGACCTCGACGACGCCCTGGGCGAGGGCAAGGAGTACCTCTGCTCGGCCGACCTGCGCGAATTCATCGAGAAGAACCACCTCGACCTCAGCCTCGACGGCCAGCTGAACCCGCGCGACGCCTTCGGCAGCCACTCGGACGCCGACCACGTGTACAACACGCCGCGCGCCTGGGACATGCAGCGCTTCCTCAACCCGACCGCCGGCCCCTGGGACACCGCGCAGCCGGCCGAGGACTTTGGCCCGGAGTGCGACCGCCTGCCCTGGTGCCGCGTGCCGGAGCGCAAGGTGACCATCGAGGACGTGAAGTACATCCTGAGCCTCCACTACCAGGGCACGCCCTACGACCCCTACGGCAACATGGGCGACGAGGCCTCGCGCGGACGCTACCGCACAATCGGCATCAACCGCAACTGCCAGCTCGCTGTGCTCCAGCTGCGCCCTTACGCCGACGAGAAGCACCGCGCGATCCACTGGGTGAGCCTGGGCAGCAACGCCTTCAACGCGCTTTTGCCCTTCTTTGCGCAGGTGGACGACACGCCGGCGTATCTTCGCGACTGCCCCGGCAAGCCCACGACCGAGAACCTCTACTGGGCCGACCGCATCATCGCGGCGCTCGCCGACCCCTCCTTCGGCGCGTGCCTGCCCCACATCGAGCGCTACCAGGAGAAGCTCGTGGCCGAGTGCTGCGCGCTCATCCGCGCGTGCGACGAGCAGGGCGGCGACCTCGGGGAGTGCAATCAGGCGATCGCCGACTCGGCCCGCAAGCGCACCGACTGCCTGCTCGACCACGTGCTCTACGAGCGCAGCCTCCAGATGAGGAACGCGTTCCACCGCTCGGACAACTAGAAGGGCGCAGGGGCCGGCCCTCGGCCCCCGAGCGCTTCGGGCCTCGGGTGCGGCGTCAAACCACCCGAAACCTGAGGCCCGCCCCCGCGCCGGACCCCAAAGTGTAGGCTGCACAATGAAAGTGCGCCCTGCACTTTGGACGTTTTTGCCAAGAAGGGCCGATGTGCAGGCTACACATCGGCCCTTCTTGATTGTGAAGACTTCACTTTCGCGGCGCCGCCGCCCGTGAGACCCTACGGCCCCACGGGCGGCGGCGTCGGACCCTACTCCTCGTCCTCGGGGGCCGGCTCCTTGACGTCGCAGAGCGACAGCCCGTAGAACGCGCCGAAGAGCACGAAGACCACCGGGGCCGTCATCGCCAGGAGCAGCACGATCGCGAACATCGTTGCGATCTCATCGGGCAGCAGCGGGATCGCGAACGGACTCAGGAAGAAGATCACGGTCGGGACGATGCCGATGACGCGCCACACGATGCGCGCGCGGCGACCGAGGGCGAGCTTGACCTTGCGCACGATCAGGCCGCAGACCAGCGCCGCGAGCGAGAACGCGGCGATGGGGCGGGTGAACAGGTTGAGCGCAAGCAGCACGACGTTGTCGTCCGGCACGCCTCCCGCGGCGTTAGCCCACACGAGGAACGCGACGCAGGCAGCGGACAGCGCGCCCCAGACGATCATGTTCGCGACGAACGCGGATTTCTTCATTACATCTCACCTCTACAGCGATGGGGTATGCTCGAGCGTAGCAACCTAGTATAACGCTCCGCCCGCGAACGCCGGATCCGGCCGCGTTCGCCCGACCTACCGAGCCGTTTTCTCAAGCAAGGATGGACCTTATGCAAAACTCGCAGCCCTCGGCGCGCCGCTACAGCCTCGGCGAGGAGATCGCCAACTCCGTCTCGCACGGCGTCGGCGCGCTTCTTTCCATCGCGGCCCTCGTCTTGCTCATCGTCCGCGCCGCCTCCCACGGCGGCGGCGTAAGGCTCGCGGCGGGCCTCCTCATGGGAATCGGCCTCATCGTCGAGTATCTCTTCTCGACGCTCTACCACGCGCTGGCACCCGAGCGCGCCAAGGCGGTCTTCCGCGTCCTCGATCACTGCGGGATCTACCTGCTCATCGCCGGCAGCTACGCGCCGTTTGCCTTCGTCGCGCTCGCGGACCGCGGTGGCACGGCGCTCGGCATCGCCGTCTGGGCGATCGCGGCCGTGGGCATCGTCGTCGAATGCTTCCTGCGCGAGCGCCAGCCCAAGTGGCTCACCGCCCTTATCTATGTGATCCTGGGCTGGCTCGTCGTCTTCCACATAGGCGACCTGTACCAGATCCTGCCCGCCCCCGCGTTCTGGCTCCTGCTCGCGGGCGGCCTCAGCTATACCGTAGGCGCCCTCTTCTACATCCCCAAGAAGGTCCCCTACCTGCACTTCGTTTTCCACCTGTTCACGCTGGCCGGGAGCATCTGCATCACCCTGAGCGCACTCATCTTCGTGATCTAAAACAAACCCCTCTTGCAAAATGGGACATCCTAGGCGTCTAGGATGTCCCATTTTGCAAGAGGGGCTCTATGCGAGCGGAGAAGCTACGAGCGGACCTCGAACTTCTCGTGGCACTTGGGGCAGGTGACCCTGAGCTTGCCCTTGCCGCGCGGGACGCGGACCTTCTGGCCGCACTTCGTGCACTTCACGTGCTTGAACTGCTTGCGCTCGGCAGCGGCGGCCTTGGGGTTCTGGATCCAAGGGCGCAGCGGGCCGATCGCCTGGAGGAAGGACGCGTTCTCCTTCGCGCGGGCACCGAGGTTCTTGGACTGGATGCGGAAGCCGGCGTAGACGATGAGCGCGAGCGCGAGCCAGCCCAGCCAAGAAGTGCGGGCGAAGATGTTTATCACCACGAGGATGAGCGCCAGGTAGGTACAGGAGATCGCGAGGTCGTCGGGCCCTTGGCGCCCGCGGAGCCACTCCGCCGCCTTACGCTGCGAGTCGGCCATCTTCTGCTGCCAGTCGACGTTCTTCTTGCCATCTGCCATGACGCGGTACCTTTCGAATCCGTTTCAAAATCACAACAGGCCTCTTCTACCCAAAAAACGATCAATTCTGGGGACAGGTTCAAAAAGTGCTCAAATGAGTAAATTTCGAACCTGTCCCCAAAAGTGCTCATTTGGGAAAAACGAACCTGTCCCCAAATTTGATCAGCGGCCGACGCCCATGACGTAGGCGCGGGCGAGCTTGTCGGTCTCGACGATGGCGTCGATATGGCAGCGCTCGCGGCCGTGCGTGTTGTAGCACGCCATGCCGAAGGCGCCGGAAGCGATGTTGTTCGCGGTGTAGTAGGCGGCGTTCGCGTCCGTGGAGTAGTGGAAGCACACCTGGGTGTTCCATTTCTGAGGATCGCAGGCCTCCTGGGCGCACGCGATGAGCGTGTTCGTGAGGTTCCAGTCGTAGGGGCCCTTATGGTCGCTCGCGATGACGCCCACGGAGTGCTCGTCGGAGTCGTAGTCGGGCCCGATGAGCGTGATGTCGATGGCGACGTACTCGCTGCACTCGCGCGGCACCCACGTGCCGCCGTTGCCGATCTCCTCGTAGATCGGGAAGGCAAAGAGCGTGTCGTAGGCAGGCTTGACGTCGGATTCCTTGAACCAGCGGAGAAGGTCGATGAGCACGGCGACGGCGGCCTTGTCGTCGATGTTGCGGCTCACGATGTAGCCGTTGTCGAACTCCTCGTAGTGCGGGTCGATGCCGATGATTGCGCCCTCGGTGATGCCGAGCGCGCGGGCGTCGGCCGGGCTCTTCACGTCGCCGATGACGCTCACGAACATGTGGTTCTCGTCGCGCTCGACGGTGCGGCAGTCCTCGAAGACGTGCACGGAGTGCTTCTCGCACACGACCTGGCCGGCCACGCAGGAGCCGTCGCGGCACAGGATGGAGACGGTCTCGCCCTCGAGGCTGTGGTAGTTCACGCCGCCGAGCTGGCGCACGCGCAGGGTGCCGTCGTCGTTGAAACCGCGCACGATGAGGCCGATGGTGTCGAGGTGGGCGCCCAGGCACACGGTCTTGGAGCGGTCCTGGCCGGGCACGCGCACGTAGGCCGTCGCCTTGTTGTCGAGCTCCATCTCATAGCCGAGCTCCTCGAGGGTGTCGCGCAGCCAGGCGTGGATGTCGGGGTAGTAGCCCACGGGGCTGTCGACCTCGATGCACTCGCGCGTGAGCTGGGCGAGGTACTTGGGGTCGATCTTGTCGAGCTGAAGATCCATTGTCTTCTCCTTATCGAACTATCAAATTATCAATCCATCAATCGCCGAGAAAACCGCTTGGGCGCTGCGAGCCCTCGCTAGGCCTGCGGCTTCGCGTAGAGCGCGACGAGGGCCACGAGCATGTCGACCATGGCCTCGAGCTCGGGCACGGGCACGAACTCGCGCACGCCGTGGGCGTTGTAGTAGCACGCCGAGAGGTTCGCGCACGGGAAGCCGCGGAAGCTGAGCTGGCTGCCGTCGGTGCCGCCGCGCATGGGGATGCACGTCATCTCCTGGCCGATCGCCGCGTACGCCTCGCGCGCGTTGTCGATGAGGTGCGCGTACTCGGGCTTCGTGACCACGTCGGCGAGGTTGTGGTACTGGTCGCGGAACTCGACCGTCACGTAGTCGCCGCCGAGCTCGAGGTTGATCATGTCCTTGGCGTGGCAGATGATCTTCTTCCTGCGCTCGACCTGGTCCTGGTCGTGGTCGCGGATGATGTAGTCGGCGCTCGCGGACTCGCAGTCGCCGCTCATGCGCTCGAGGTAGAAGAAGCCGTCGTAGCCCTCGGTGTACTCGGGGCGCTCGTTGGCGGGGATCATCTGGTGCAGGCGCATGACGAGCTCGGAGGCGTTGACCATCATGCCCTTGGCGGTGCCGGTGTGGCAAGAAAGGCCGCGGGCGCGCACGTTGGCCTCGGCCGCGTTGAACGTCTCGTAGCAGAACTCGCCGATCGGGCCGCCGTCGATCGTGTAGCCATAGGCCGCGCCGAACTCGTCGAGGTCGAGAAGGGCCGCGCCGTGGCCGATCTCCTCGTCGGGCACGAAGGAGAGCGCGAGCCTCGGGTGCGGGAGCGTCGGGTCGGCCTTGAGGCGCGCGAGCAGCGAGACGACCATGGCGTCGCCCGCCTTGTCGTCGCCGCCCAGCAGCGAGGTGCCGTCGGTCGTCACGATGTCCCAGCCGACCATGTTCGCGAGCTGCGGGTTCGTCTCGGGAGAGACGTCGACGGAGCGGCCGTCGCGGTCGGTGCCGATGTGCAGGGTGCCGCCCTCGTAGCGCTTGACCTCGGGGTGCACGGGCGAGCCCACGCTCTGCCAGGCGGTGTCGATGTGGCAGCAGAATCCCAGGGTCGGCAGGTCCTCGCAGCCAGCGGAGGCCGGCCAGTGGGCTGTCACGTAGGCGTGGTCGTCCACGCGCACGTCCTCGGCTCCGAGCTCGCGCAGGTCGCCCGCGACGACGTTCGCGATGTCGAACTGGGCCTCGGTCGAGGGGACCTTATCGGCCGTCAAGGGGTTGGACTGGGACGGCACCTCGCAGTAACGGATAAAACGGTCGAGCACATCGCTCACAGGGAACCGCTTCCTTTCTTTGTATTTGAGCAAAATCGGGGACAGGTTCGTTTTTTACTCATTTGAGTAAAAAACGAACCTGTCCCCAAAAGTGATCAGGGTTAGATCTGGACGGGGGTCTTCTCCTCGTCGGTCAGGGCCTCGTCAAAGAGATGGCAGGCGCACTTGTGGCCGGGCTTGACCTCGCGGAACTCGGGGGCCTTCTCGCAGCAGACCTTCATGCAGTGGGGGCAGCGCGTGTGGAAGACGCACCCCGCGGGCGGGTTCGTGGGCGAGGGGACGTCGCCCTGCAGGATCTTCTTGTCCTGGATGCGCTCGTGGCGGATGCGCGGGATGACGTCGAGAAGCGCCTTGGTGTAGGGGTGCAGCGGGTCGTCGAAGAGCTCCTCCTTGCTCGCGAGCTCCATCGTGTGGCCCAGGTACATGACCATGACCGTGTCGGAGATGTGCTTCACGACCGAGAGGTCGTGGCTGATGAAGATGTAGGACAGCCCGAGCTTGTCCTGCAGCTCCTCGAGCAGGTTGATGACCTTGGCCTGCACGGACACGTCCAGGGCCGAGACGGGCTCGTCGCACACGACGATCTCGGGCTCGAGCACGATGGCGCGCGCGATGCCGATGCGCTGGCGCTGGCCGCCGGAGAACTCGTGCGGGTAGCGGTACTTGAACGCGAGGTCCAGGCCCACGGCCTGCATGATCTCCTCGACGCGGGCGTCGCGCTCCTCGCGCGTCTTGTACGTGCCCGCGATGTCGATGGGCTCGGCGATGATGTCGGCCACGGTCATGCGGGGGTTCAGCGATGAGTACGGGTCCTGGAAGATGAGCTTCATCTTTTGGCGGGCCTTCGTGAGCGCCTCGCCCTTGAGCTTCGTGAAGTCCTCGCCGTCGAGGATGACTTCGCCAGAGGTCGGCTCGGTCAGGCGCAGGATGCACTTGCCCGTGGTCGACTTGCCGCAGCCGGACTCGCCCACGATGGCGAACGTCTCGCCGCGGTGCACCTCGAAGGAGGCGTCCTCGAGCGCGTGCACGCACTGCTCGGACTTGGAGAACATGCCCTTCTTGATCGGGTAGTGCTTCGTGAGGCCCTCGACCTTGAGGACCACGTCGTTCATGTCGGCGTTCTTGCCCAAAGCTACTCCCCCCATTTCTTGGAATCGAACATCCAGCAGGCCACGGTGTGGTTCTCGTCCCCGTTGAGAGGGGCCACGTGCGGGCACTCGGCGCGGCACACGTCCTTGGCGTAGGGGCAGCGCGGGTGGAACGGGCAGCCGGTGGGCAGCTCGTTGAGCATGGGCACGTTGCCGGGGATCGCGTAGAGCTTCTCGACGGCGTCGTCCATGGACGGGATGGAGTTGATGAGGCCGATGGAGTACGGGTGCTTGGGGTTCGTGAAGAGCTCGCCCGCGGTGGTGTACTCCACGAGGTGGCCGGCGTACATGACGGCGACCCAGTCGGCCATCTCGGACACGACGCCCATGTCGTGCGTGATGAGCATGACGGCCGTGCCGAGCTCGGAGCGCATACGGTCGATGAGCTGCAGGATCTGCGCCTGGATCGTCACGTCGAGGGCCGTGGTGGGCTCGTCGCAGATGAGCAGGTTCGGCTGGCACGCGAGCGCCATGGCGATCATGACGCGCTGGCGCATGCCGCCGGAGAGCTCGTGCGGGTAGCTCTTGAAGACCTTCTCGGGGGCCGGGATGCCCACGAGCTTGATCATCTCGAGGGCGCGGGCGTCGGCGTCCTTCTTGCTCATCTTGGGGTTGTGGACGAGGATGCCCTCGCGGATCTGCTCGCCGGCGCGCATGACCGGGTTGAGCGAGGTCATGGGCTCCTGGAAGATCATGCCGATCTTCGACCCGCGGTAGGCGCGCATCTCGTCGCGGGAGAGCTTGGCGAGGTCGGTGCCCTCGAGGTTGATGGAGCCGCCCACGATCTTCGCGGGGGGCTGGGGCAGAAGGCCCATGATGGAGAGCGCGGTCATGGACTTGCCGCAGCCGGACTCGCCCACGACGGCAAGGGTCTCGCCCTTGCGCATGACGAAGCTCAGGTGGCGGATGGCGGGCAGCTCGCCGTCCTCGGTGAAGAGGGTGACGCACAGGTCGTCCACGTCGAGAAGGACGTCGGCTTGCCGGGCCTTCGCGACCTTGGCCTCGATCTCGTCGGCGACCTCGGCGCGCTTCTCGGCGTTCAGGGAAACGTTGGTTTCAGACATTATCTCTCCCCTCCCCTAGGAACGCATCTTGGGGTCGAGCGCGTCGCGCAGCGCGTCGCCCAGCAGGTTGAAGGCCATAACGGTGATGATGATGGCGATGCCGGGGATGACGCTGTAGAACGTGCTGGTCTGGATATAGGGCTGCGCGGCCGAGATCATCTGGCCCCACGAGCTCATGGGCGGCTGGACGCCCAGGCCCAGGAACGAGAGCGACGCCTCGGAGAGGATCGCGTTCGGGATGCCGAGCGTGGAGACGACGATGAGGGTGGAGACGCAGTTGGGCAGCAGGTGCTTCATGATGATGCGCACGGGCTTGCCGCCGGAGAGGATGCAGCTCTGGATGTACTCGGAGCCCTTGAGGCGCATGACGTCGCCGCGGACGAGGCGCGCGGTCGAGGTCCAGCCCAGAAGCCCCAGCGCCACGTAGAGGTTCACGAGGCCGGGGCCCATGGCGAACATCACGACGATGGCGAAGAGCAAGAACGGGAAGCTCGAGAAGACCTGGATCACGAAGGAGATCACGGCGTCGACCTTGCCGCCGAAGTAGCCCGCGAGCACGCCCATGGTGAAGCCGATGAGAAGGGCGATGAGCTGCGAGACCACGCCGACGGAAAGACTGATGCGGCAGCCGTAGATGATGCGCGAGAGGATGTCGCGGCCGTACTCGTCGGTGCCGAAGAGGTGGGCGCCGCCGGGGGCCTGGAGCATGTTCGTGATCTCCTGCGCGTCGGGGTCATAGGGCGCCAGCAGCGGCGCGAAGACGGCGACGAAGCACAGGATGGCCACGACGACGAGGCAGAACATGCCGAGCTTGTTCTTCTTGAAGATGTTCCAAGACACGGCCCAGTAGCTCTGGGCGCGCTTCTTGCCGCCCTTGGCCTTGTCCTCCGCGATGGCGGCGGAAGCGTCGGCGGCCACGCGCTCGGCCTTCTGGACGCGGGAGTCGTTCTTGTCGCTGGAAAGAAGTCCCATTACTCCGCGGCCTCCTCTCCGAGTCGGATGCGCGGGTCGGCGACGCCGTAGAGGATATCGACGACGAGGTAGACCACGACGCAGATGAGTGCGATGTACATGACGCCGCCCTGAATGAGCGGCAGGTCGCGGGCGTTGATGGCGTCAAGGAGCAGCTTGCCCATGCCCGGCATGCCAAAGATGGACTCGATCAGGATGGAGCCCGTGAAGATGTCGCCGAGCTGCGTGCCCGCGATGGTAATGATGGGGATGAGGGCGTTGCGCAGGCCGTGCTTGAGGATGATGACCCACTTCTTCACACCCTTGGCCTCGGCCGTGCGCATGAAGTCCTGCGAGAGGACCTCGAGCATGGAGGTGCGCGTCACGCGGGCAATCGAGGCCGCGTAGCGGATACCGAGGGCGCAGGTAGGCAGCACGAACGCCTGCCAGGTCTTGATGCCCGAGAGCGGGAACCACTTGAGCCCCAGGGCAAAGACGATCTGCAGGATGACGGCCATCCAGAACGCGGGGGCCGAGATGCCGAAGATGGAGAGCGACATCAGGATGCGGTCGGCGGCGCGGCCGTGGTTCACGGCGGCGACGACGCCCACGGTGAGGCCCAGGATAAGGGCGAAGATGTAGGCGAAGCCGGCGAGCTTGGCCGTCACGCTGAAGGCCTGGCCCATGAGGAGCGCAACGGACTTGCGCTGCGCGTAGGACGTGCCGAAGTCGCCGTGGAGCATGTTGCCGAGCCAGCTCGCGTACTGCTCGACCACGGGCTTGTTCAGGCCCATCTGCTCGCGGATACGCTGGATCGTGGCCTCGTCGGCCATGTCGCCCACCATGACGCGCACGGGGTCGCCCGGCACGATGTTGAGCACGAAGAAGGTGATGGCGCTGATGGCGAAGATTACGCCGATGGCCAACAAGACCCTCTTGATGAGATAGTCCCTCATCCTCTCGTTTCCTTTCTTACGTGGGCGCGCCGATTCAACCCCTCTTTCAGCTTCGCCCCTCAAACACGGGAGCGTCCCGGCGCTCCAAACCCGCGCCGGGACGTCCGTATCAGCTCTGCTCAGCTGCCTCTTAGGCGGTGGTGTAGTTCGCGTCGGAGGTGTCGATGTCCAGATCGAAGAAGTGGTAGATCAGGTTGCCGACCTTCGCGTTCTTGACGTAGGACTTCGCGACGAAGGCGTTCTTGGGCCAGAACAGCGGGATGGTCGCCCAGTCCTCGTGGACGATGATGTGGTCGGCCTGCTTGTACAGGGAGGCGCGCTCGTCCTTGTCCTGCGACACGCGGGCGTCGCTCATGAGCTTGTCGACCTCGGCGTTGTTGTAGAAGCTGGACTTCTTGGCGGCGTTCTCGCTGTAGAAGTAGGTGTACATGTGGTTATCGGCGTCGGCGTAGAGCGGGAACCAGCCGAGGGCCGTGGTCTCGAGGTTGCCGTCGGCCCAGTCGGAGGACCAGACGCCGTTGTCCTCGACGGAGAGGTTCAGCGTGACGCCGATCTCCTTCCAGTAGGACTGGACGACCGTCATGTACTTCTCGTACTGGCCCTTGCGGATCTTGCAGTCGAGGGTGAGGTTGGAGACGCCGGCCTCGGAGAGGAGCTGCTTGGCCTTCTCGGGGTCGTAGTCGAGGGTCGCGGAGTCGTCGTGGCCCGGGGTCGCGGGAGCCAGCCAGCAGCCGGCGGGGGAGCCGGCGCCGGAGAGCGTGTTGTCGATGAGGGCCTGACGGTCGATGGCGAGCGAGAGGGCCTCGCGGACCTTGGCGTCCTTGAGGTTGTCGCTCTGGAGGTTCAGGTTCACGAAGTGGACGCCCAGGGTGTCGTAGAGGGTGATGGCGTCCTTCATGTCCGGGTCGTTCTGGTACTGGGAAAGGAGCTCGGGCGAGAGGTCGCACCAGTCGATGTCGCCGTTCTTCCAGGCCATGAGCTTGGTGTTGTTGTCGTCGTAGTAGATGATGTCGAGCTCATCGAGGGCGGGCTCGCCGTCGTGGTAGTCGGCGAACTTCTCGAGCTTGACCTCGGTGGTGTCGTCGTTCTCGACGACCTTGTACTTGCCGGTGCCCACGCAGTCGGTGCCCCAGCCCCACTTGTCGCCTGCCTTCTCGCATGCGTCCTTGGGGAAGATCTGGGCGTAGGAGATGCCCAGGTTGTTCACGAAGGTGATCATGGGGTCGGTCAGGACGAAGGTGAAGTGGGTGTCGTCCTCCACGGTGAGGCCCTCGAGCTCGGTGGCGGTGCCGGCGAGCATCTCCTTGGCGCCCTTGATCTTGTCGTACATATAGGTCGACTTGCCGGCCGTCTCGGGCTTGAACATGCGCTCGAAGGTGTACTTCACGTCATTGGCGGTGAGGGTGGAGCCGTCGTGGCACTTGATGCCCTCCTTGAGCTCGCAGTGCAGCGTCACGCCGTCGGCCTCGAAGGTCGGGATCTCCTTGAGGAGGCAGGGGACGAGCTCGTTGTCCTCGGTCCAGCGCAGCGGGGCCTCGAAGATGGCCTCGGAGATGGAGGAGGAGCCGGAGTTCGTGGACTTCTGCATGTCCAGGCCGAGCTTGGCGTTGGACTGGCCGAAGCGCAGGATCTTCTTCTTGGAGCCGGAATCGGTGGAGCCAGCGTCGGAGGAACCGCCACAGGCGGCCAAGGTGGCGACGGCAGCCGTGGCGGCCGAGCCCTTGAGGAAGTTGCGACGAGAAATCATGAACGAACCTTTCTGGTAGATCCCTGCGCGGCCTTGTGGCTCGCGCAGCGCACGGGTTTTGAACCGGGCTTAAAGGGTGCCCCAACATTATTAGATGAACCTTGGTGTTTGTCGCGCCTTGTAACACGGCTTAACAAACCAACCCGTCTACCTGCCGCTGAGACATCTGTGCGAAACACTTTTTATCCTAGAAAAGTGTTCGCGGCTTGAATAGGCATCTGTCGTCGATGCTTTGTTATCTGATTGAGCTATAGCCGGGCTAGCGGTTGTGCATATATGGCTGCTTTGATCGTTATATTGAACGATTCGTAGCTTTGCATCCCGGAGGGCTGTTCCCGTCTTAGGTTTGCGCCACAGAACAGGGGTATACGAAGAAGACCGCCCCCGGCTCGCGGGAACGGTCTTCTTTGCTTAGCTCGGATGGGAGCCGCGGGGAACGATCTACTCCTCGGTGGTCTCCTCGGCCTCGGCCGGCTTCTCGGACTCGGGGAGAGGCTTGACCTCGACCTCGGTGCCGAGGGTCTCGGCGGCGGCCTTCATGGAGAGGGAGATGCGACGACGGTCGAGGTCGATCTCCATGACCTTCACCTGGACGGTGTCGCCCACGGAGCAGACCTGGGACGGCTGGTCGACGTGCTGCTTGGCCATCTCGGAGATGTGGACCAGGCCCTCCACGCCGTCGCCGAGGTCGACGAAGGCGCCGAAGGTGACGAGCTTGGTGACCTTGCCCTCAACGATGGCGTCGACCGGGTACTTCTTGACGAGGGTGCGCCAAGGATCCTCGGTGGTCTGCTTGAGACCGAGGGAGATGCGCTCGCGGTTCAGATCGACGTCGAGCACCTGGACCTCGACCTCCTGGCCGACCTTGACGACCTCGGAGGGGTGGTTGACGTGGTTCCAGGAGAGCTCGGAGATGTGCACCAGGCCGTCGATGCCGCCGAGGTCGACGAAGGCGCCGAAGTCGACGATCGAGGAGACGGTGCCCTTGAGGCGCATGCCGACCTGCAGCTTGGAGAGGATCTCCTGGCGCTCGGCCTTGCGGGCCTCCTCGAGCACGACGCGGCGGGAGAGGACGACGTTGTTGCGGTTGCGGTCCATCTCGATGACGCGGGCCTCGATGCGGG